>Ga0164296_1000055_pt1 | contig 139084 bp, 137 predicted proteins | sample GEODES057metaG_FD_113533 | JGI IMG/M metagenome (GOLD analysis project Ga0164296, IMG submission 113533) | Dystrophic lake water microbial communities from Trout Bog Lake, Wisconsin, USA - GEODES057 metaG | ecosystem: Environmental > Aquatic > Freshwater > Lake | place: USA: Trout Bog Lake... | reverse complement strand
CAACCGCCTGCATTCCGCGCTGGGCTACAAACCGCCGGCCGAGTTCGAAGCCGAACTCAGCCTATCGAAAACCGCCACAGATTGTGGCATTCTGAATGTGTCACCCAATTAGACGTGTCTCAGGTTTGGGGTGCACTCCAACCCTTTCCCCTTTCCCGACGCCACCCCCGCACAGCAGGCGGCCATTGCCGAACTGGCCGAGGAGCTGGACGCCACGCGCAAGGCCGCGCTGGCCGAAGTGCCGCGCCTGACCATGACCGAAATCTACAATCTGAAGGACCGCCAGCGTGCCGGGCAGCTTAAGGATTTGATCGAGGTCGAACGTGCCAATGCTGCCCGGGTCGGCATCATTGCGCGGCTGCATGAACAGATCGATGCAGCGGTGGCCGATGCCTATGGCTGGCCCGCCGATCTGCCGCCGTCGGACATTGTTGCGCGGCTGGTCGCGCTGAATGCCGAGCGCGCCGCCGAGGAACAGGCCGGCATGGTGCGCTGGTTGCGGCCCGACTATCAACGCCCGCGTTTTGGCACAAAATCCGGTGCGTGAATGGGGCCCATTGCCCCTGCGCGCGGCCTATTTATCGCAATCTATTTGATCAGTCCCACTTGCGGCTCCATCAATTGGGTGGCAGGAAATTCCCGTGAGGAATTATCCTGCGCCGTTTTCACCGCGTTAAGCGACGCGGGATTACAATGCCGGCCCACGCCAGAGGGACACGCCATGACGCACGCTGAACGCAATGCGGCCATCAGCAAGAAAATTGCCGCGTACACGGCCAAATTCACCGCGTCGAAAGCTGTTGCCAAGGCAGCGCTGCAACGCGAAGGCATTGCCAGCAAGCCCGAAGTGAAAAAGAGTCGCAGCGCCGCTTGAGCCGGCTCAATTCATCATTTGTGCTGGGCTATCACGGTTGCGATTTGGCCCTTGCCCGCAAAATCGTCGCCCGGCAGGCATCGCTGGTGTCAAGCGATAACAAATTCGATTGGCTGGGGCCGGGCATCTATTTCTGGGAAGCGGATCCCCAACGAGCGTGGGAATGGGCAGTGGCACGGCATCAGGCCGGCTGGTGCGATGCGCCGGGGGTTGTCGGTGCTGTCATCGATCTGCGCGAATGCCTTGATCTGCTTAATCGCCAGGATCAGGACCTGGTCCGCGATGCCTATGAATCGCTTGCCGAATTGACCAAAGCGGCTGGAAGAGCCCTGCCGCAGAACCGCAACGCGCCGACCGGAAACGACACCGATCGCCGCGCGCGGGCGCTGGATTGCGATGTAATCAGGCATCTGCATTCGATCATGGACTATGAATCCGGCGCAGATGAAGACGAGGACCATGGTGTAACCACAGTGGCAATCCCGTGGTTCGACACCGTGCGCGGCATGTTTACCGAGGGCGCAGAATTGTATCCCGGCGCCGGGTTTTATCGACAAAGCCATGTCCAGATCGCCGTGCGCAATCCAGCATGCATCAAGGGTCTGTTTTTCCCGCCGGAACTGGATGACCGGCAACCAGTGCAAAGCGGCGAAGCGTAAATTGCCTCGAACGCGCCGGGCAACGGCGCGCTCGGCTAACCGGCAGCATCCTCCAGAATCAGTTCAGCCGCGCGGGCGGCTACCGCCATCGCCGGGCCATTGGTGTTGCCCGATACCGGGGTCGGGAAAATCGAGCAATCGACCACGCGCAGGCCGGCAATGCCGTGGACGCAGCAGCGCGCATCGGTGACCGAGGTCGCCGGATCGGTGCCCATCGCACACGTGCCCATGCCGTGCAGGCCCGGTTCGACCATCTGGCGCACCGCATCGATCACCTGCGTTTCGCTTTGCACCGCGCTGCCCGGCGCGCGTTCGGCGCCGACAAAGTGCGCCAGCGAGGGCGCGGCGGCAAACCGGCGCAGCAGGTGGAACAGCTCGACCGCTTTTTGCTGATCATAAGGATCGGCCCAGATCGCCGGATCGACCAGCGGCGCGGTGCGCACATCGGGCGCGGTCAGCATGACCCGGCCCCGGCTGCGCGGGCGCAAGTGATAGGCGGAAAAGGTAATGCCCGGCCGGTCGCTGATCGGGCTGCCGGGGCGTTCGGTCATTTCCTGCACCGTGCGCATCGCAAAGGCGGCGGCGGCAAGCTGGAAATCGGGCCATGCCGGGGCGGTGCCGGCGCTGGGCAGCATGACCGTCAGCGGCATGCCGACCCGCGCCAGCGGGCCGGTGCGGGTCAGGAAATAGCGCAAGGCGTTGAAATAGAGGCGCGGGGCGATGAATTCGCGGTTGGTGCCGGGATCGTTGTGCAGATCGAACGAAATGCCCATTTTCTGGTGATCGACCAGATTGGCACCGACCGCCGGCAGATCGCGCTGCACCGCAATGCCCAGCCGTTGCAGATCGGCACCCGGCCCCACGCCCGACAATTGCAGCATTTGCGGCGATCCGAACACGCCGGCCGACAGGATCACTTCGCCGGCGGCGTGCAGGGTATGCTGCGTGCCGCCCCGCGTGACCACCACCCCGGTGGCGCGGCCCCGGTCGATGACAATCCGCTGTACCTCGGTTTCGGTCCAGACCGTCAGATTGGCGCGGCCGCGGATCGGCGCGACAAACGATTCATAGCTCGATGCGCGCTGGCCGGCCCGGTTCACGGTATATTGGCTGCGTCCGGCGGCGGGGGCGCCGGGGGTGGTGATGTCTTCGGTCCACGGCGCGCCGATCGTCGCGGCCGCTTCGGCCAGCGCAGTAAACACCGGCGATCTATAGGTCGACGGGGTGATCTGCTGTTCGCCATCGCGCCCGCGCCCGGGATGCGCGCCGGGGGCGCGATAGTTTTCCAGCGCTTTCAGGCAGCGGCCGATGTCGTCCCAGCCCCAGCCGGGCAGGCCGCGCGCCACCCAGTCGTCGTAATCGCCGGGCAGCCCGGGCAGATACCAGGTGCCGTTGATCGCCGATGATCCGCCCAGGCCCCGGCCATAGGCCTGCATTTCCTTGCGCCGGCCGGGCTGCTGCACCACCGGATAGGCGCGGAAATAATCGGGCTTGCCCATGATTTTGACAAAGCCGCCGGCCATCTTGATGAACGGGTGCTGGTTGGTGCCGCCTTCCTCGATCAGCGCGACGCGCATATTCGGGTTGGCGCTCAACCGGTTGGCCAGCACGCAACCCGCCGACCCTGCGCCAATGATGATGTAATCAAACCCCGACATCGCTTCCCCGCTGCCTGCTCGTTTCAGGAATAGAACTTTTATTCGTGTTTATCCAGCACGAGCCTTGACCCGATGTCAAGCTTCAATTAGAAGCTGCGTTTCAATAAGCGGAGAGGAAGAGTCCCATGGTGGTGCCGGCGGAACGGGTAATCGGGGAAGAAGGCTTGCGCGCCACGCCTGCCGGCTTGCGGTTGGCGATGCGGTTGCCGTGGTATCGCTCGCTGCCGTTTTCGACCGTGGCGGTGGCCAGCGTGGTGATCGACGGCGAACCGGTCGATCTTACCGATGTGCGGGTCGAATTCGACGATCACAGCTGGTCGCTGGCCGAACTGGCCGAGGCGACCAATGTGTTCTGGTTCATCCGCGACAGCGCCTTTCTGGTGATGCCGCAAGCCTGCGCCGAACCGGGCAGCGAACACAGCGTCACGCTGACGCTCAATGTCGCGCCGCCCTATATCCCCGGCATGATCCGGACCAACCCCGAAACCGCGACCCTGACGGTCGCCTGATTGCCCGCGGAGAGCTGCCGATGACTGTCGCCAATGGCCCGCAACTGGGCGTAACGCTCTATTCCTTTACCAACGAATGGCTGACCCGCCAGTTCGATCTCGACACGCTGATGCACGAAGTGGCGCGGCGCGGGCTGGGCCCGAATATCGAGATCATCGGTTTTCAAAGCTTCAAGGAATTTCCCGATGTCAGCGATCGGTTCGCCGGCACGTTCAAGGATCTGGTCGCCGCAACCGGGCTCAACCCGGTGTCGCTGGCGATCAATTCCGACCGCTTTCTGAGGCCCGGCCAGCAGCCGATCGACGATGCCACGCTGGTCGAATATCACAAGCGGCAGCTGCGTTCGGCGAAAAAGCTCGGCTTTTCGCTGGTGCGCTACCAATTTGCGCTGCCGGTCCATCTGCTGCCCGAAATCGCCCCTTATGCCGAAGACCTGGGCATCCGCATGGGGGTGGAAGTCCACGCGCCGATGTGGGCGGGGCATCCGGCGGTGCTCGCCTATCGCGAAATGTACGACAAATTGCAGTCACCGGTGCTCGGCTGGATTCCCGATTTTGGCGGCACCGCGACGGCGATCCCGCCCAGCCTGCTCGATGCCGCACGCGCGGCGGGCGCAAAGGAAAGCCTGATCGAGCTGGTCAAGGAGATCTGGCCCGAACCGGGGATGAGCCACGAAAAGGCGGGCAAGCTGCGCGAAATCGCGCTCAAGGCCGGGCACGACCCGCGCCATATTCAGGCGGTCAATCTGGCGTTCTTCATCCTGTCGAACAACGATCCCAAAAGCTGGGCCGAACTGGTCGATCGCACCATCCACATCCACGGCAAATTCTATGGCGTGAACGAAGCGGGTGTCGAAGAAGCGATCCCCTATGACACGATCCTGCCGCTGTTCCGCGATGGCGGGTTTACCGGCACGATCGTCAGCGAATGGGAAGGCCACGCCTATTGCGAGGCCGATGCCTTTGAACAGGTGCGCCGCCATCAGGCGATGTGCCGCCGCATTCTCGCCGACGAACCGGTCGCGGCATGATCATGCGTGGCGCCGGGCAACCGGCGTCACGCCGATCGCAGATAGGCAAGGCACATCCGCCCGAGTTCGCGCTTGATCAGATCCCAGTCATACACGGTGACGGATTCGCTGGTTGAACCGAGGCTGAGCTGGCGCGCGAGCGTGGCAAAGATGATGTGATAGGCCGAACTGGCGCGCAATTCGTGCTCGGTGCCGCCAAATTCACCGGCAAACCGCAGCAGCGCGGCGGTGGCCTGGGCAACCGCGGTTTCGGCGGCGCGCTTGCCCGGGGTGGATACCAGCGGATCGTTTTCGGCGCGCGCCATCGCCAGCCGCAGCAGCGGGGCATTGACGCGCAGCACTTCGGCATAGCCTTCGACAAAGCGCGGCACGAACACCTCGAGCGAGCGGCACTGTTTGACCAGCGCTTCGATCATCGCGGTTTCGCTGTCCGACAGCGCCTGCAGGCCATTGGCCAGCACCGCGCGCACCAGATTGTCCTTGCTTTCAAACCGCAGATAGATCGATCCGATCGACACCTGACCGCGCTGGCTGACTTCCTGCAGGGTGAAATCTTCGTTGCCGCGTTCGATCATCAATTCGCGCGCGGCGGCGAGCATGCGTTCGAACGAGGCCTTGCTGCGCCCTTGCAGCGGGGTCCGGCTGACCGATTCAACGGTAAGGGCAGCAGGGGCGGCAGACTTTGGCATGGGCGGGCACCGTGGGTGATGGGAAACCGGGATTTGCAATCGTGCGCAGCCACATAGCGAGAATGCGCCATTTCGCCAAATCCTGAACAAGCCGATGGCAAGTTAGGCACCCATTCGCGCTTGACGCGCGGCGCGCGATCAAATTAGAACGTCTATTATAAATGACACCGGCGTGGAGAGAATGATGCGGCGTTTGCGCATGGGCATGATCGGGGGCGGGCCGGGGGCGTTCATCGGCCCGGTGCACCGGCTGGCGGCGGAACTCGACCGCGAGATCGAACTGGTCGGCGGGGTGTTTTCCAGCGATCCGGCGCGCAGCGCGGCGGCGGCAGAGATCTATCGCATCGATCCGGCGCGCGCCTATGGTTCGCTCGAGGCGATGTTTGCCGCCGAACGCGCGCGGGGCGACGGCATCGATTTCGTGTCGATCGTATCGCCCAACCATCACCATCTGCCCGCCGCGCGCGCCGCGCTGGCCGCTGGGGTGGCGGTGATCACCGACAAGCCGTTGACCGCAACATTGGCGCAAGCGCACGAACTGGCCGGGCTGGTTGCCGCTGCCGGCCTGCCGTTCGGGGTGACTTATACTTATTCGGGCTATCCACTGGTGCGCGAGGCGCGCGCGCGGGTGGCGGCCGGCGCGCTCGGCCGCATTCGCAAGGTGGTGGTGGAATATCCGCAAGGCTGGCTGGCCGGCGAAGCGGTGGGCAAGCAGGCCGAATGGCGGGTTGATCCGGCGCGCGCCGGCTTGGGCGGGTGCATCGGCGATATCGGCGTGCATGCCTTTCATTTGGCCGAATTCATCACCGGGCTGCGCGTGACCGAACTGCTCGCCGATCTTGGCGCGGTGGTGCCCGGGCGGGCGCTCGATGATGATTGCACGGTGCTGCTGCGGTTCGACAATGGCGCGCGCGGGGTGCTGCTCGCCAGCCAGATCGAAGTGGGCGAATTGAACGGCTTGCGCATCCGGCTCTATGGCGAAACCGGCGGATTGGTGTGGCGGCAGGAAGCGCCCAACACCCTCACTCACCACACGCTCGACGGGCGGACCGAAGTGATCCATGCCGGCGGTGCGCAGCTCGGCCCCGATGCCGCCGCGCGCACGCGCACCCCGGCCGGCCATCCCGAAGGCTATCTCGAAGCCTTTGCCAATCTCTATCGCGATTTTGCCGCCGCTTTGCGGGGGGAACCGGCGCCGTTGCTGCCGGGGATCGCGGCGGGGGTGCGCGGGATCGAATTCATGGCCACGGCCGTTGCCGCCAGCCGCGATCGCGCCGGCTGGGTCAAGCTGTAAAGGGAGCACCAGCGATGCGTACGATCAAGGGACCGGGCATTTTCCTTGCCCAATTCGCCGGCGATGCCGCGCCGTTCGATTCGCTGCCGGCGATCGCCGACTATATGGCGGGGCTGGGCTACAAGGGCCTGCAGATACCCAGTTGGGATGACCTCCTGTTCGATCTGGCGCTGGCCGCCGACAGCCAGACGTATTGCGACGACATCACCGGGATGCTCGCCGACAAAGGGCTGGCGATCACCGAACTCAGCACGCATTTGCAGGGACAGCTGGTCGCAGTCCACCCCGCCTATGATGCGCAGTTCGACGGTTTCACCATCCCGCAGATGCGCGGCAATCCGGCGGCGCGGCAGGCCTGGGCGGTCGAACAGGTCAAGCTGGCGGCGGTGGCCTCGCGCCGGCTGGGGCTGACCGCGCATGCCTCGTTTCCCGGCGCGCTGGCCTGGCCCTATATGTATCCGTGGCCGCAGCGCCCCGCCGGGCTGGTCGAAGATGCGTTTGACGAACTGGCGCGGCGCTGGACCCCTATCCTCGACGTGTTTGACGAAAACGGGGTCGATATCGGCTTTGAAATCCACCCCGGCGAAGATCTGCACGACGGGGTAACCTTCGAAATGTTCCTGAGCCGCGTGAACAACCACCCGCGCGCCAACATTCTCTATGATCCCAGCCACTTCGTGCTGCAGTGCCTCGATTATCTGCAATTCATCGATATCTATCACGAACGCATCAAATGCTTTCATGTCAAGGATGCCGAATTCCGCCCCAACGGGCGCAGCGGGGTCTATGGCGGCTATCAGGGCTGGGTCGACCGCCCCGGCCGGTTCCGCAGCCTGGGCGACGGGCAGGTCGATTTTTCGCAGATCTTCAGCAAGATGGCGGCCAACGATTTTGCCGGCTGGGCGGTGCTCGAATGGGAATGTGCACTCAAGCACCCCGAAGCCGGCGCGGCCGAAGGCGCCCCGTTCATCGATCGGCACATCATCCGCGTCACCGACCACGCGTTTGACGATTTTGCCGCCGGCAGCGCCGACCGCGCGCTCAACCGCAAACTGATGGGGCTGGGCTGAGCCGCGCCAAACCGGCGCCGGTCTTCGCGCTTGACAGGCGCGACGATAAGATAGAATTTTAATTCTAATTTATAGACTCGTCGCCGAGCACCGCATGACCAATCAGATCAGCATGGACGGGAGAGCAATGGCCGCCAGTTTCACCAGCGACGCAGCGAATGTCCCCGGCGGGCTGCACCGCCGTGATGTGCTGCGCGGCGCCGCGCTGCTGGCGCTGGTGCTGGGCGCGCCGGGCACCGCCCTTGCCGAGGGCAGCTTGCGCGCCACGCCGCAGCAATGGGCGCTGGTGCGGCGGGTATGCGATCTGGTGATCCCCGCCACCGACACGCCGGGGGCGGCCGATACCGGCGTCGCCGAATTTGTCGTGCTGGCGCTCGACCACGGGCTTGAGGCCGATGGCCGGTCCGATCATCTGGCCTGGCTGGAATCGGCGCTGGCCGGCGATGCGCGCACTTTGCCCGACCGGCTGGCGGCGCTTGACCAGGCCGCGTTTCCCCCCGGGCCGCCGCCAGCCGTACCCTCGCCGTGGCGCCGGCTCAAGGCGCTGATCCTGACCGGGTATTATACCAGCGAGGCGGGGGCTTCGCGCGAATTGCAATATGAACTGGTTCCCGGTCGGTTTGACCCCGATCTGCCGCTGCATGCCGGCGATCGCGCCTGGTCGAGCGACTGGACCGCAGTGGATTTCGGATAGGCGCATGGCTCACGAATTTGATGCGATCGTCGTCGGCTCGGGCATTACCGGCGGCTGGGCGGCCAAGGAATTGACCGAGGCGGGCCTCAAAGTGCTGATGATCGAGCGCGGGCGCGATATCCAGCACGGCGATTATCCGCGCGAAACCAGGGCGCCGTGGGAATTGCCGTTTCGCGGCGAGGGCGATCAGGCGGCCTATGCCCGCGACCATGCGGTGCAGCGGCTCAACCGCCATTTCACCGAATTTACCGAAGACCACTTCGTCAACGACCGCGAAAATCCCTATGCCACCGGCGATGATACCCGGTTTACCTGGTTCCGCTCGTACCAGTTGGGCGGTCGCTCGCTGACCTGGGGGCGGCAATGCTATCGCTGGTCGGACTATGATTTCGGCGCCAATGCCCGCGATGGCCACGGCACCGACTGGCCGATCCGCTATGCCGATCTGGCGCCGTGGTACGACAAAGTCGAACGCTTCATCGGCGTATCGGGCGCGCACGAAGGGCTGGCGCAATTGCCCGATGGCCAGTTCCAGCCGCCGATGGCGCTCAACGTGGTCGAAGCGGCGATGCGCGAACGCATCCGCGCCAAATGGCCCGAACGGGTGATCACGATCGGCCGCACCGCCAATCTGACCGAAGCCAAGCCCGACGAAGGCCGCGCGCCGTGCCAGAACCGCTCGATCTGCGCGCGCGGCTGTTCGTTCGGCGCCTATTTTTCGACCCAGTCCTCGACCCTGCCGGCGGCGACCAAAACCGGGCGGCTGACCGTGCTGACCGACAAAGTGGTCGAAGCGCTCGATTATGACCCGGCGACCCGCCGTGTGACCGGGGTGCGCTTTGTCGATACCAAATCGAAAGCGCGCGGTTCGGCGACGGCGCGGCTGGTGTTTCTCAATGCCGGCGCGTTCAATTCGGTGCAGGTGCTGCTCAATTCGGCGAGCACGGCGATGCCCCAGGGCCTCGCCAACAGTTCGGGCGTGCTCGGCACGCATATCATGGACCATGCCAACACGCTGTCGGGGCTGGCCGAAGTGCCGGGGTTTGAAGGCCATACCACCTTTGGCAATCGCCCGACCGGGATCATCATCCCGCGCTTTCGCAATATGGAAAGGCTCGACGGGCGCGGGCACACGCGCGGCTTTTCCTTTCAGGGCGGGGCGCTGCAATCGGGCTGGACGCGCGGCAAGCGGCAGGCCGGGATCGGCGCCGATTTCAAGCGCGAGTTGCGCGGTGTCGGCGCGTGGCGGATGGTGCTGGTGACATTTGTCGAATGCGTGCCGCGCGCCAGCAACCGTCTGTCGCTCGATCGCAGCCGAACCGATGCCAACGGCTTGCCGCTGCTCAAGATCGATTTCGCCTTTGGCGCCGAAGAACACGCGGCGCTGCGCGAAGCGCACGAAACCGCCAAAGAGATGCTCGAAGCCGCCGGCGGACGGTTCCTGTTCGGGTCAACCGAACCGGGCGCGGGCGGGACCGCGATTCACGAAATGGGCGGCGCGCGGATGGGGCATGATCCGGCGACCAGCGTGCTCAACAAATGGAGCCAGGCGCACGATATCGCCAATCTGTTCGTCACCGATGGCGCGCAGATGGCATCGAGCGCGTGCCAGAACCCGTCGTTGACGTATATGGCGCTGACCGCGCGAGCGGCCCATGCGGCCGTCGGGATGCTGCGCGATGGGGTGATCTGATCTGGCGGCGCAAGAGTACTGCATGGCTGCTTGCGCTTGTCCCGATTGTCACGGCGCTTGAGTGCGCTACCGGCGAACGCCATCAGGCTCTACTGTGGTGGAACCGAAGTTCGCTTGATCAAACCTTGTCATGCTGAACTTGTTTCAGCATCCATCGTGCCCCGCAAAACGGCGGATTTTGGGGAGAAATGGACCCTGAAACAAGTTCAGGGTGACGGTAAGTGAATGATGCGAACTTCAGAACCCAAACCCTAGTGCAGCCCGTTGATTTCGTTGCGTGCGGCTTCTGCGATGAAGGCGCTGCGGGTCAGTTTGCGGTTGCGGGCGGCGGTGTCGATCGCTTCCAGAATGCCCTTGTCCAGCGAGAGGTTCACCCGCACGGCTCGGCCTGCGCTGGTGAGGTTGGGGACGGCGAGCAGAAAGGCGCCGGCTGCCAAGTCATCGGCATGGTCACGGGTGATCGCGTCAAGGTTGCTTGGCTCGACCAGGGGTTGATCTTCAAACCACAGTTCCAATGCCTCGCACGCTTTGGGCATTACCTCAGCCAAATCGTCTGCCGCCGAGAAACAGCCCGGCAGATCGGGAAAAGTGACGCCAAAGGCGCTGTCAGCATCTTTGTGCACGAGGGCGAAAAAGGTCTTCATGGTTCCTGCCTTTGCGGTTGGTCTCACAGCCAACCGACTGCTTTTGCGATCGCGCGGGCGGTGCCCAACGGCAAATCCCGCTTGGGGTGAGGAACGATAATGGCTCGCCCGCCCTTCGAGAGCTTGTGGTGTGAGCCACGGATCGAAACCGGCTCCCAGCCTTCGGCGATCAATCGGCGGATGATCCGTTTGCTGTCGCGCTCCATGCGCACTTATTTACACATGAAAGCTCGGTTGTCAAAGCCATTGCGCAATATGTTGCGCAATGGTCGACCTTTGACCTGACCCGATCTTGGGCAAGTCGATCTGTCGGATTTCCTGCTTTGGCTGGCGTGCGAAGGAACCCGCCTGATCACGGGCCGATGTCAACCGGCGCGGCCAAGCTCGCGGTTGAGCCACAGCGCGGCCATTGTCGCCACTGCGCCCGACAGCAGGTATCCGCCCGAGGCGAGCAGGCCGAAATTGGCCGACAGCCACAGCGCCACCAGCGGGGCAAAGCCGGCGCCGAACAGCCAGGCAAGGTCGCTGGTAATTGCCGAGCCGGTATAGCGGTGCTGGGTGGCAAAGTTCGACGAGACCGCGCCCGACGATTGGCCAAAGGCGAGCCCGAGCAGGGCAAAGCCGAGCAGCATGAACACGATCTCGCCCGCTTCGCCCAGCCCCAGCAATTGCGGGGCAAACCCGCTGAACACCGCGATCAGCGCGGCCGACGTGCCGAGCAGCCGGCGCCGGCCGTAGCGATCCGCGAGGTGGCCCGAGAGCACGATCGCGACCACCCCCAGCGCGGCGGCGGCGGCCTCGATCAGCAGGAACCGCGTCGGCGTCTCGCGCGTGAACAGAAAGACCCACGAAAGCGGAAACACCGTGACCATGTGAAACAGCGCAAAGCTGGCGAGCGGGGCAAAGGCGCCGATCACGATCGTTTTCCATTCACTGCGCAGCGTGCGGCCAACCCGTTCGGGCTGCAGATCGCGGGTTGCGAACAGCCGCTGGAATTCCTCGGTCACCACCAGCCGCAGCCGCGCAAACAGCGCCACCACATTGATCGCAAAGGCAACAAAGAACGGGAACCGCCAGCCCCAGTCGAGGAAATCGGCCGCCGGCAGCGATGCGATGAAAAAGGCGAACAGCAGGCTTGCCACGATCAGCCCGAGCGGCGCGCCCAATTGCGGGATCATCGCATACCAGCCGCGCTTGCCGGCCGGCGCGTTGAGCGCCAGCAGCGAGGCCAGCCCGTCCCACGTTCCGCCCAGCGCAAAACCCTGGCCCATGCGAAACAGCGCCAGCAGGCCGATCGCCGATCCGCCGATGTCGCGATAGCCGGGCAGAAACGCGATCGCCGCGGTTGACCCGCCCAGCAGGAACAGCGCGATGGTCAGCTTGGCCCCCCGGCCATAGGCGCGGTCGATCGCCATGAACGCGATCGAGCCGACCGGGCGCGCGACAAACGCCAGCGCAAAAATGCCGAACGACCACAGCGTGCCGGTCAACGGATCGACAAACGGAAACAGCGTCGCCGGAAACACCAGCACCGAGGCGATCGCATAGACGAAGAAATCGAAGAATTCGGATGTCCGCCCGATGATCACCCCGATCGCGATTTCGCCGGGCGAAACGCTGTCAGCGGGCGCATGGGGCCCGGAATCGGCAAGGGCGGCGGCAGACATCGCGGGGTATCCTTCGTCGAATCGGGCCGGTGCGGCATGGATTGCCCCTATCGTCGTTGATCTGGATCAAGGGCATTGGACAAAATGTCCTATCGCTGCACTGCAACACGGGGATTATCGGGTTCTTCATGCGCAATCATCCTCCTTTGCGGCCCCGTCTGCCGCTGCTGGCCGTTCTGCCCGTGCTGCTGTCGCTGGGCGGGTGCAACTGGATCGTGCTTCACCCCGCCGGGGATGTCGCGCGGCAACAGGCCGATCTGGTGATGGTTTCGGCCTGGCTGATGGCGCTGATCATCGTGCCGGTGATGGCGCTGACGGTGGCGTTCGCGTGGACATACCGCGCCGCCAACCAGGCGGCGGATTACGATCCCGAATGGGCGCATTCGACCCAGTTGGAACTCGTCATCTGGTCGGCACCGCTGTTGATCATCATCGCGCTCGGCGCAGTGACCTGGGTCGGCACGCATCTGCTCGATCCCTATCGCACGATCGGCCGGATCGATGCGGCGCATGGCGTTCCGGCGCAGGCCAAACCGCTTGAAGTGCAAGTGGTCGCGCTCAACTGGAAATGGCTGTTCATCTATCCCGATCAGCACATCGCCACCGTCAACGAGCTGGTCGTGCCGGTCGATCGCCCGCTGCATTTGCGCATTTCGGCCTCGGCGGTGATGAATTCGTTCTATGCCCCTGCGCTCGCCGGGCAGATCTATGCGATGCCGGGTATGGAAACCAAGCTCAACGCGGTGCTCAACCGGCCGGGCACTTACACCGGGTTTTCCGCGAATTTCAGCGGCGCGGGCTTTTCGCATATGCGCTTTGGCTTGCGCGGGGTCGATCAGGCGGGGTTTGACCGCTGGGCCGATGCGGTGCGCAAGGGCCAGGGCGATCTCGATCGTGCCGCCTATCTGCGGCTCGAACAGCCATCGGAAAACGAGCCGGTGCGCCACTTTGCCTCCGTCGCGCCCGATCTGTTCGACGCGGTGGTCAATCTCTGCGTGCAGCCGGGCAAAATGTGCATGCGCCAGATGATGGCGATCGATGCGCGCGGCGGCACCGGCGAAGCCGGCCGCTGGAACCTGGCCGCGCTCAGCTATGACAAATTCGGGCGCGAAGCGGTAGCGCCGGTGCTGCCCGCCGCCGCGCATGGCCTGCTCGCCGAACCCAACCGCCTGTTCGTCAAAGCCTATTGCACCGACCCTGCACCGGCCGCCGGCATCGGCCACGAAACCGCCGCGCCGGGCAGCAGCGCCCGCCTGCACGGCGCCGGCCTCGCCCTGCCGGGGGCAAGGTCCGTCACCACCCCGCCCGCCGCGACCCGTCTGGCCGCCGCCAAGTCCCCTTCCGCGTCCTGATCATCGGAACCGATCCCATGTCATCCCCCGACCCGCACTGGACCGTCCTGTTCGGCAAGCTTTCGCTCGATGCCCTGCCGCTGCACGAACCGATCATTGTCGCCACTTTCGCAGTCGTCGCGCTGGGCGGCGCGGCTGTGCTGGGTGCGCTGACCTGGTTCCGGCTGTGGGGCTATTTGTGGCGCGAATGGTTCACCAGCGTCGATCACAAGAAAATCGGCATCATGTACATGGTGCTCGGGCTGGTCATGTTCCTGCGCGGGTTTGCCGATGCAGTGATGATGCGCATCCAGCAGGCGATCGCGTTCAACGGTTCCGAAGGCTATCTCAACGCGCATCACTATGACCAGATCTTCACCGCGCACGGGGTGATCATGATCTTTTTCGTGGCGATGCCGTTCGTTACCGGGCTGATGAACTTTGTCGTGCCCTTGCAGATCGGCGCGCGCGACGTGTCGTTTCCGTTTCTCAACAATTTCAGCTTCTGGATGACCACGGCCGGCGCGCTGCTGGTGATGGCCTCGCTGTTTGTCGGCGAATTCGCGCAGACCGGCTGGCTCGCCTATCCGCCGCTGTCGGGGCTGGCCTACAGCCCCGGGGTCGGGGTCGATTACTATATCTGGGCGTTGCAGATCGCCGGGGTCGGCACCACGCTTTCGGGGATCAACCTGATCGCCACGATCATAAAGCTGCGCGCGCCGGGCATGGACCTGATGAAAATGCCGGTGTTCACCTGGACCGCGCTGTGCACCAATATCCTGATCGTCGCCTCGTTTCCGGTGCTCACCGCGGTGCTCAGCCTGCTCACGCTCGATCGCTATGTCGGCACCGACTTCTTCACCAACGACTTTGGCGGGTCGCCGATGATGTATGTCAACCTGATCTGGATCTGGGGCCATCCAGAGGTCTACATCCTGATCCTGCCGCTGTTCGGGGTCTATTCCGAAGTGACCGCGACCTTCTGCGGCAAGAAACTGTTTGGCTATTCCTCGATGGTCTATGCCACGGTGGTGATCACCATCCTGTCCTATGTGGTCTGGCTGCACCACTTTTTCACGATGGGATCAGGCGCCAGCGTCAACAGCTTTTTCGGGATCACCACCATGGTCATCTCGATCCCCACCGGGGCAAAACTGTTCAACTGGCTGTTCACGATGTACCGCGCGCGCATCCGCTTCGAACTGCCAATGATGTGGACCGTGGCGTTCATGCTGACTTTCGTGATCGGCGGGATGACCGGGGTGCTGCTGGCGGTGCCGCCGGCCGATTTCGTGCTGCACAATTCGCTGTTTCTGATCGCGCATTTTCACAATGTGATCATCGGCGGGGTGGTGTTCGGCGTGTTTGCGGCGATCAATTACTGGTGGCCAAAGGCATTCGGGTTCACGCTCGAACCGTTCTGGGGCAAAGTCAGCTTCTGGTGCTGGGTGGGCGGGTTCTGGCTGGCGTTTACCCCGCTCTATGCGATGGGGCTGATGGGGGTGACCCGCCGGCTGCGCGTGTTTGATGATCCCTCGTTGCAAATCTGGTTCATCGTCGCCGCGCTCGGCGCGGGGCTGATCGCCTGCGGCATTGCCGCGATGCTGATCCAGTTCGGCGTGTCGATCCTCCGGCGCGATCGCAACCGCGATCTGACCGGCGACCCGTGGAACGGGCGCACGCTCGAATGGTCGACCAGCTCGCCGCCGCCGGCCTACAACTTTGCGTTTACCCCGGTGATCCACGATCTCGACAACTGGGCGGCGATGAAGCGCGCCGGCGTGCCCCGGCCGACCGACGGGTTCCGCCCGATCCACATGCCGCGCAACACCGGGGCCGGGGTGGTGCTGTCGGGGTTCAGCATGATCTGCGGGTTTGCGCTGATCTGGCATATCTGGTGGCTCGCCGCCGCCGGCTTTGCCGCGCTGCTGATCACCGCGATCGCGCATACCTTCAACACCCGGCGCGATTTCCACATTGCCGCGCAAGTGGTGATCGAGACCGAGGCCGCGCGCAGCCGCGATCTGGCGCTGGCGGGAGGTGCGGCATGAGCGCGCCCGCCAACACCCCCCCGGCAGATCCCGCCGCCTGGTACGATCTGCACGAACACGACCATCCCGAAGGCGGCAGCACGCTGCTCGGCTTCTGGATCTATCTGATGAGCGACTGCCTGATTTTCGCGATGCTGTTCGCGGCCTTCGGCGTGCTCGGCGGAAACTACGCGGCAGGGCCCGGGCCAAGGGACTTGTTCGAGCTGCCGCTGGTCGCGCTCAACACCGCGATGCTGCTGCTTTCGTCGATCACGTATGGCTTTGCCATGCTGGCGATGCAGCGCGGCACTGTGCGTGCGGTGCAGGGCTGGCTGGTGGTCACCGCGCTGTTCGGCGCGGCGTTCCTGTCGATCGAGCTGTACGAATTCGCGCACCTGATCGGCGATGGCGCGACCCCGCAGCGCAGCGCGTTTCTTTCGGCGTTTTTCACGCTGGTCGGCACGCACGGGCTGCACGTGACGTTCGGGCTGATCTGGCTGGCGGTGCTGGTGGTGCAAGTGGGCCAGCGCGGGCTGGTCGCGGCCAACCGGCGGCGGCTGCAATGCCTCAGCCTGTTCTGGCACTTTCTCGATGTGATCTGGATCGGCGTGTTTACCTTTGTCTATCTGCTGGGGGTTCTGCGATGAGCGCTGCACATGATGACCATGGCCATGATCTCGGCGCCGCGCATGGCACGCTGCGCGATTATACCTTCGGGTTTGCCCTGTCGGTCGTGCTGACGGCGGTGCCGTTCTGGCTGGTGATGGCGCATCCGCTGGGCGACAAAGCCTTGACCGGGGCGCTGGTGGTGCTGTTTGCGGCGGCGCAGATCGTCGTCCACATGATCTTTTTCCTGCACATGAACAGCAAGAGCGAAGGCGGCTGGAACATGCTGGCGCTGCTGTTCACGGTCATGCTGGTGGTGATCGTGCTGTCGGGTTCGCTGTGGGTGATGCACCACCTCAACGCCAACATGATGCCGATGGCCCGCTCGATGGCAGACATGCCGTGATACCCGGCGGCGCGCGCAGGCCGCTGGGTGCTTGCGCCGCGCTGGCGCTGCTGGCGCTGCTGTTTGCCGCGCTGGCGGTGTGGCAGGTGCAGCGGCTGCACTGGAAACAGGCGCTGATCGCGCGCACCACCGCGGCGATGCAGGCCGCCCCGCTGCCGCTCGAGCAGGTTCCCGTGGGTGATCTGGCGCAGTTTGCCTATCGCCGCGTCCGCGTTGCCGGGCGCTATGATGCGGCGGGCACCGCGCTGGTGGCCGGCGCCTCGACGCTGGGCAGCGGCTATTGGGTGCTCACCCCGATCCGGACCGGCACCGGCCTCGCCTATGTCAATCGCGGCTTTGTGCCGATCGGCACCCGGCTCGATGCGATGCGGCGGATGACCCCGCCCGGCACGGTGGCCGTTACCGGGTTGTTGCGGCTGTCCGAACCGGGCGGCGGGGTGCTGCGGCGCAATCGGCCGGGCGATGACCGCTGGTATTCGCGCGATATCGCCGCGATTGCCGCCAGCCGCCATCTCCCCGCCGATCCGCGCCTGTTTGCCGATGCGTTCGGCGAAACCCCCGCGCCGGCAGGCGGTCCGGTGCCTGGGCTGACCGTGGTGCAGTTTGCCAACAACCATCTGGCCTATGCGCTGACCTGGGCGGCGCTGGCGCTGCTGTGCGCTGGCGGGGCAATCGTGCTATGGCGCAAGCCGCGATGACCAGGCCCGCCCATCCTTTTCCCCCGGCCAGCCGGCGCAACATGCTGCTGCTGGTGCAATTGCGCTGGATGGCGGTGGTCGGCCAGTTGCTGACGATCTGGATCGCGGCCGATCTGCTGGAGGTGCGGCTGCCGCTGCGGCAACTGGTGGCGGTGCCGGTGCTGCTGGCGCTGGTCAATCTGGCGACCTGGCGGCTGGGCCGCGATCGCGAAGGGTACAGCCATCGCGAACTGCTCGCGGCGCTGATGCTCGATGTCGGCGCGCTGGCCTGGCAACTGTGGTTCAGCGGCGGCACCACCAATCCGTTTGCCTTCCTGTTCCTGTTGCAGATCGTGATCGGCGCGATCCTGCTGCCGCCGGGGTGGAGCTGGATCGTCGCGGCGCTGTCGGCCGCCGCCTATACCGCCCTGTCGTTTACCTATCGCCCGCTCGAGCTGCCGGCGCCTTATGCCGCTGCGCCGATGCCGCTGTTCCTGTTCGGCAGCCTCTCGTGCTTTTTGCTGATTGCCGCGCTGCTGGTGTTCTTTGTCATCCGCATCGACAGCAACCGGCGCCACAGCGACGCGGCGCTGGCGGCGCTGCGCCAGCAGGCGGCCGAAGAACACCATATCGTGCGGATGGGCCTGCTCGCCTCGGGCGCGGCGCACGAACTGGGCACCCCGCTGGCAACGATGTCGGTGCTGCTGGGCGATTGGCGCCACCATCCGGCGCTGGCGCGCAATGCCGCGCTGATGGCCGAAGTCGACGAGATGACCACCGAACTGCAGCGCTGCAAGACGATCGTCACCGGCATCCTGCAATCGGCCGGCGAAGCGCGCGGCGAACGCCCCGAAGTGACCACCTTGCGCCAATTCGTCGAGACCATCGCCGCCGAATGGGGTCCGCGCAGCGGCGGCACGCTGCGGTTTGACGATCGCATCGGCACCGATGATGCCGCGATCGTGTCGGACCCGGCGCTGCGCCAGGTGATCGGCAATGTGATCGACAATGCGCTGGAGGCATCGCCCGGCGCTGTCACGCTGTCGGCCACGGTGATCGGCGATCAGGCGGTGATCGCGGTGCGCGATCGCGGCCCCGGCTTTGCCCCCGACATGCTCGAAGCGTTTGGCCGTCCCTATTCCTCGACCAAGGGCCGCGCCGGCGGCGGGCTCGGGCTGTTTCTGGTGGTCAATGTGGTGCGCAAACTGGGCGGCAAAGTTGAAGTGGGCAATTGCGCCGATGGCGGCGCGCTGGTCACCATCGCGCTGCCGCTGCCCGCGCTCGCCTATGCCCGGCGGGTGCCGGCATGACCACGCCCGACGCTGCCCCCAGCCTGGTGATCGTCGAGGACGATCCGGCGTTTGCGCGCACGCTGTCGCGCTCGTTCGAACGGCGCGGCTATGGCGTCCACCACGCCGCCAGCCCCGAACAGCTCGCCGCGCTGCTCGAAACGCACGAATTCGAATTTGCGGTGGTCGATCTCAAGCTCGGCACCGCCTCGGGCCTGCCTTGTGTCGACATGATCCACACCCGCGATCCGCAGACCCGCATCGTCGTGCTGACCGGCTTTGCCAGCATCGCCACCGCGGTCGAGGCGATCAAGCTGGGCGCGGCGCATTACCTCGCCAAACCGGCCAATACCGACGATATCGAAGAAGCCTTTGGCCGCAGCGCCGGCGATCCCGACGTGCCGGTCGACGGCCGCAAAAGCTCGATCAAGACGCTCGAATGGGAATATATCCACGCCGCGCTGGCCGAATGCGATTTCAACATTTCCGAAGCCGCCCGCCGCCTCGGCCTGCACCGCCGCACGCTCGCACGCAAACTGGAAAAGCGCCGGGTTTGAAACGCGCTGCGCCGGTTTTGCGGCTCCGCCTGGTCCAACCGCCGGGGCCGCAATCCGATTTGTCGCTACTTCGCCGTTGCGCGCACCGATTTCCTGTTCGGCCGATCGCAACCATTCGCCGGGTCGTAATGCCCTTTTGAATCGGGCAGGAATGCCAATCCTTGCAATGCGCCGGTCGAAGTGGGTTGGGGCAGCGGCTGCAAGGGGACCGGTTGGCTGGTACAGGTGACATTGCCCGTGTACACCACGCTGTAACTGGCCAGCAGTTGGCCGGGGCCTGAAGGAATGGTGATCGGCTGGCTTGGCCAATTGCACGACACCCCCTGATAGACCAGCACTTGGCCGGCCTCCATCGGGCCGACATTGCAACTGACGGTGCCCAGTGCCGGGTTGGTTTGATCCGGGCTGCCAAAGCTGAAATTGGCAACCAGTGTGACGTCGCCTGCCGCCTGATCCGCGCGCACCCAGAATGCCAGTTGGTCGGGCCGCAGCGCCCCCCCGCCGACTGGTGCGATATACTCGGCAAAAGCATTGAACCGCTTTGCCCGCAATTCACCATAAGGGCATTTTGTCCAGTCAGCGGCAACGCCATTTTGTGCCTGGGGACACAGGGCATTCAAATCGGCCGTATTGACCACCGCCAGTTTCTGGCTGGCGTTTCGCAATTGCGGACCAATCGGTTGCTGGCGTTGCAGGATTGGGGTGTAAACCGTGTTCGCTCGCGAAATGATCTCGTACTTGTTCTGATCAAGGTATTGCGGGGGAATCTGAACTGTATAGGTTTGGTTGGAGTTGGAGAAAATCATCGGCGTATTTTCACAGCTAATGCCGCTATAGATCCGGCTATCCCCAGGGTTGAATGTCCCCATGCCGCAACCGAACGCGGCAATCACGACCGAGGGATTCTGGTCCTTTCCGCCGCCAGCATGCTTTTGATGAACTTCGATGGTGAAATAGATGCCAAGATTGCCGAGGCTGAGATTGGCCGGCGCGGGACTGACGCCACCGGCATAATCCGGTGGCACGAATTGCACCGCCACCTGCACATTCGCGGGCGCAATCTGCACCGTGCCGCCAGCGGTCGCAGCAGAAGTCTGCATCGCAACCGCCACCCGCAAACCAAGCCAGCCATCAATTTCCACCGAACCGGGCAGCACGCTGATCGTGTCATCGGCCCTGGCCGCACCGGGCAGGGCGAAAACCAGCGCCACTATCCAGGCGACGGCGGTCAAGGCTTTGCGCAAAGTTGCTCTGTCAAATTGCCGCATGAATTCCCCCCAATTTGGTGCATTTATTTCAGGACATATTCACCGATTCCGAAAGTTATCATGATGCATAATCCGATAATTTGGAGTCGTCGAGACGATTTCAGCGAATTCTATCGAAATTGCCTGACTTGTTAAAACCGAATAGCTGACTTAATAATCTGAAATATATCGGGTTTATGACTGATTGACGCAAGGGGACGGTGGTCGGCTCGCAATAACACGCCAACTTGCCGAGCCGCGCTACGCGCTGCGCGCGGCTTGTTCATCAACGGGGGCCAGTTCTCTTCGGCGCATTGGCCCCGACGCGCTGCCGTCCATTTGCAACGCGTTGAATCGCAGCCCGAAATGGGCCGACTTGGGTTAGAGCGCGGGTGCGCTCACCGGTCAGGCAGGGCGCAAGACCTCAGGCGTCTTGCGCGATCAGTTTGGCCCAGCGGTAATCCTGCTTGCCGGCCGGCGAACGGCGCACTTCGTCGACCCAGACCGCGGCCTTGGGGATCTTGTAGCCGGCCAGTCGCCCGGCCAGGAAGGCGCGCAGATCGTCAAGCGGCGGGGGTGTCGCGCCGGCTCTGGCCGAGACGATCGCCACCACGCGTTCGCCCCAGCGCGGATCGGGCTGCCCGGCGACCACCGCGTCGAGGATGGCGGGGTGCGCGCGCAAGGCTTCCTCGACTTCTTCGGGAAAGATCTTTTCGCCGCCGCTGTTGATCGAGGTCGATCCGCGGCCAAACACCACGATCGTGCCATCGGCTTCAAGCCGGGCGCTGTCGCCCGATACCGCCCAGATCTGGCCGCCGATCGATTGAAACACTTTGGCGCTTGCTTCGGGATCGCCGTAATATCCGATCGGCGTATGCCCCGACCGCGCGATCAGCCCGGTTTCGCCGATTTCGGCGAAACGGCCATCGATCACCACACGCTGCTGATCGTTGGCCGGCAGCCGCATCATGCCTGCGCTGCTGGCCTGCGCCGGTCCCGATACGCCGGTTTCAGACGAACCCATCCCGTCCAGAATCACCACCCCCGGCGGCAGCAGTTCCTGCAAATCCTGTTTGACATGCTGCGAAAACACCGCCCCGCCCGAACCGAAATGCCGCAGCGCGGCGAGGTTCCACCGTCCGGGATGCGCGCGCAGCGCATCGCGCAAGGGCACGGCCATCGCATCGCCGACGATCTGGACAATGTTGACCTGGCAGCGTTCGACTTTGTCCCACACTTTTTCGGCATCGAACGCCGCGCTTTCATCGAGCACGACGGTCAACCCGTTGAGCAGCGCCGACCACGTCGTCCACAGCGCCGCGGCATGCATCAGCGGCGCCAGCGGATAGAGCTTGAGCCGATAGGCCTGGCGCACCCGCTCGGCGATCCCGTCGGGCGTTTGCAGCGGGCCGAGCGGGTTGAAATGGCCCGCCCCGCCGGCGCAGGCAAACAGGAACGCGTGGTGCGGCCACATCACCCCCTTGGGCATGCCGGTGGTCCCGCCGGTATACGTCAGCAGGATATCGTCCTGCGAGCGTGGCCAGCCCTTGGTCGGCGGCGCGGCGAGCAGATCGGCATAGTCGAGCGACCCTGCGACATCGGCCCCCGAGCCATCGTCAACCGCGACCGCGAGACGGATTTCGGGCAGGCGCGCGCGCACTGCGCGCACGATCGGCGCATAGTGCGCGCAATGGATGATCGCCGCAGCGCCGGCATTGGCGAACAGGTGGCACAGTTCCTCTTCGCGATAGCGGTAATTGACGTTGAACGGCACCGCGCCCAGCTTGATCACGCCGATAAACGCTTCGAGGAATTCGGCGCGGTTGCTCATGTAGAGCCCGACGGTATCGCCGGCCGCAATTCCTTGCGCCGCCAAGCCGGTCGCCAGCCGGTCGGAGCGGTCATCGAGCTGAGCATAAGTCAGGCACAGCGTGTCGGATTCGATCGCCAGCCGGTCGGGCACGGTCGCCGCGACGGTTTCGAACAAGTCGGCAAGGTGGAACTGGTTGGCCATGCTTCAAGGCATCCGTTCGATCGGCGGCAGGACATAACGGCCATCGAGCGCTTCGGCCCGTGGCAGATAGAGGCGGGTGACGAGGTGGAACGCTCCGGCCGGGACCGGCAGCCAGTTGCTGGTGCCTTCGGGCGGGGGCAGCGCCGAAAAGATGATCTCGAGCGAACCGTCGCTGCCATAGCGCAGCCCCCGCGTGCGGTCGCCGATGGCATAGCGGTGCAGCGGATTTTCGGTCAGTTGCGCGGTCTGGCTGTCATAGGCGGTGATCGACCAGAACGCATTGACCGGGGGCAGCGCGCCTTTGGCGAAATGGATGCGGTAGCGCGCGGTGCCGGTGAACATCGCGCCGCTGCTGTCCATGATCGCCGCCGGATAGATCGATTCCTCGGGTTCGTTGACATAGCCGCCGCGCGCGATTTCGGCGCGCAGCAGATAGTCGCGGCCCGGATTGGCCACCGCGCTCGACAACAGCCAGCCATTGGTCGTCTGGGTCGGCTTGAAACCGCGTTGCGACAGCACTTTGGGCCCGATCTGCAAGGCGCAGCCCAGCCCCAGCGCCGCTCCGGGGCTGAGCGCGGTGGCATCGAAAGTGCGATTGGGGCCAAACCCGGCGGTATCGAACAGCGCCATCAGCGCTTCTTCGCCGGGCACCGGGGGCAGCGTTTTGAGCGCGCTGTTGAGCAAGGCATAGAAGGCCAGGCTGTCAAACGGGTGCAGCGGGGCGGCATCGCTGACCGGCGGTCCGGATACCCCGTCGAACCGGATCGCGTGCGACAGCGCCTTGGCCGCGGCTTCGTCCGGCGCGCCGTCGACCAGCACCCGCCCGAGCATCCAGGCGGTATCGGTGGGCAGGTGGAACGGTTGGTAACCGGCCGGCACCGCCCCGCCCGAAGGCCCGATCAGCGCATAGCGCGTCGCCCGGCCCTGGTTGGTGCGGGTGCCGAGATGATGCGGTTTGCCGTACAAGTCCATGAAGGCGAGAGTGTAATAGCGGTGCCCCATCTCCGGCACATCGAGCAGCACCGGCCCGTGCGACAGATCGAGCCAGGCATTGAGGTAGAGCGTATCCGAATTGGGTGCGCGCAATTGCCCTTGCGTCGCCGGGGTCAGCACGCCGGGATAGACCGCCAGCGTGTTGACCGGCGCGGCGACCGGTTGATCGGGGCGGACGCGGTGGGTTTCGTTGAATTGCTGCTTGAGCATGTCAACGATCGGAAAGCCATAGATATAGCCCTGCAAACCCAGCGATTGCGCCAGCGCCGCCTCGGGCTCGTGCGCCGCGGCGGCGCATTGATCGGGCGTGGGCAGCGCCACCGCGCCGGCAGCTAGCAGCATTGCGCTCATCATCGTCGGGTCCCCTTGTCCGGCCGGCGTCATACCGCCATGCGATACCGGATCGGCAGCGTCTTGAGCCCGCCGGTATGGTTGGTCTTCACCCATTCGGGTGATCCGGCCAGTTCGACATGCTCCACCCGCGCGACGATTTCGCCAAACAGCGCCTCGACCTCCATTTCGGCGAGGATCCGGCCGAGGCAGTGATGCGCGCCATAGCCGAACGCGACATGGCGGTTGGACGATCGGTCGACCCGGAACCGGTCGGGCTCGTCAAACGCCGCTTCGTCGCGGTTGCCCGAAAGATAGACGAGGCACACGCTTTCGCCGGCAGCAATCTTCTGGCCGCCCAGCTGGGTGTCGCAGGCGGCGGTGCGCATGAAATGGCGCACCGGCGTGGCCCAGCGGAACATTTCCTGCGCAGCCGCGGGGATCAGCGCGGGATTGGCGCGCAATTTGGCGAATTCGCCCGGATTGAGCGCCAGTTGCATCATGCCCACGCCGACCGATGAACTGGTGGTATCATGCCCCGCCGCGGCCAGCAGCATGCCATAGGACAGTGTGTCGATGTCGGGCAGTGGCCGGCCATGCAAGGTGGCGTTGGCCAGCACCGACATCAGATCGTCGGTCGGCGTGGCGCGGCGCTGCGCGACGACGGCGCTTAGGTACTGGAAAAATTCCATCGCCACGTCCTGGCCGTACTCGCCGCTGCGCTGCCGGTCGGGATCTTGCGAACCGAACAGTTCCTGCGTCAGCCTGAGCACCAGCGGCGCATCGCTGTCGGGCAGGCCGAGGATCGAGGTGATCATGATCAGCGGATAGGGCACCGCCACCTGTTCGACGAAATCGCAGGCGCCGCCCAGCCCCGCCAGCTTGTCGACATATTCGCGGGCCAGCACCGCCATGCGTTCGCGCAAGGTGTCAAGAAAGCGCGAATTGAACCAGGTCTGCGTCAGCGCGCGGTGATCGCGGTGATCGGCGCCATCCATGTCGAGCAAAGTGCGCACCGGGCCGGTGCGCACGCCCCACTGCGCGACGATCGCGTCTTCGATATCGCGCGGGATCAGCGTCTGGCGCGGCGCTGCGAGCCAGGTCTTGCTGTCGCGTTCGACCGCCATGATGTCGTCGCGATGGAGCACTGCCCAGAACGGACGATAGGGTTCCTGTTCGACCCACAGCACGCGGCCGGCGGCGCGCAGTTCGCGGCAGCGCCGGGCCACTTCGGCCTCATCGAGATAGGCTTCGGGTGAAAACACGTCGAGCCGGGCCAGTGGCCTGTTCATTATTCGATCTCCCGCCATCGCGAACCGGCTTGTTGTGCCGGTTTCCGCACAGGCGCAGAAGATGGCAGCGGGCTGATGGCGACGCATCACCCTTGCTGCCCATTTTGGGCGGTGATCAGATTTCGCCGCCGGCGCTTTCGAGCGCGCCCAGCACTTCGCGCAAATAGCGGGCCGAACTGTCGGTCAGCGCCTGCAGGTCGTCCCTGGCCTTGTCGGTAACCGTCAGCAGTCCGTGGGCGCTGCGCCGGACCCAGCCGCGCTCGATCAGCACGCCGATCTTGCGGCGCACGGTTTCACGCGCAATGCCGCTGAAATCGGCAATCGACTGCAGGTTGATGGCTACTGGTGTCACCTGATCGACCGTGCTGGCGCGGAATTGCGCTTCGGTCATGCCGTTGGGCGCGTTGCGCGGGGTAAAGCTGCGCTCGCCGATGATCGTCAGCACCAGAAACAGATCAAGATCGCCATCAAACGCGGCGCGGCAGGCGACCAGATGGCGGGTCAACGCCGCAACATGATGCGCATGAAGCTTGCCGAAATTGCTGCTGAGCTTTGCCTTGTCCACCATCATGCCCTGCGTGCGATCGAAGCCGCGATAATGCCGCCGACGCGAATTTTGACAACCACGATGACCGCCGGTCCGATCATGGCCGGTCGGTCGTCGGGCCGAAACGAATCGTGCGTAGAAAACAGGATGGAGAAATACGCAATGGTGGGGTAAAATTCATCCCCGGCAAGCTCTGCCGTATCGCGCGGGGGCTGTGCCTGCGATCAGGCCGATCGGGTGTGCGGGGCGCGCAGCGCGCGGTTCCGGCGCGGGCCGAACCGGCGGCGCGCCAAGGTTTTGCACAAAAAATCCCGGCTCTTGACCGTATTTCCCCTCATGATCCGATGTTTGATCGATGGTTGCGTATCCATCATTGACATAAATTACGCAATCGTTCAAACAGCAGTCAAATCTAGGGCGAACGCCTGACTGTTGGGGGAGTTGCAATGATGATTTCACGCAAATCGCGGTTCGTGCTGGCTTTGCTCGCGGGAACGGCTGCGCTCGCGCAGGCGATGCCGGCTGCCGCACAGGCGCAGGGCGCAGCGGCGGCAGACCCCGCCAAGGCAGACGATTCGCATCTCGGCGAAATCGTCGTGACCGCGCAGAAGCGTGCGGAAAACCTGCAAGTCGTGCCGATCGCGGTGACCGCGATCAGCGCTGACAAGATTGCCAAGCTCGGGGTGACCGACTCGCGTGATCTGACCGGGCTGGCCCCCAATGTCACGATTGACCCCGGCACCACCAGCCAGAGCGCGGCGGCGATCTCGATCCGCGGCATAACTTCGGGCGGGTCCGAAACCTTCGGTTTCGATTCAGCCAATGCGATCTATATCGACGGCGTCTATATCGCCCGCTCGTCCGCCGCGGGCCAGGGCATTTCCGATATCGAACAAGTGGAAGTGCTGCGCGGGCCGCAAGGTACGCTGTTTGGCCGCAACACCACCGGCGGGGCGATTTCGTTCGTCACGCGCAAGCCGTCGGATACCTTCCGGCTGACCGACGAAGTCAGCTACGGCAACTATGACGCGTGGAGCAACAAGTTCTCGATCGACCCGGGCGAGTTCCACGGGCTGAGCACCAGCTTTTCCTATACCCATCGCGAACGCAACGGCGTGGTCAACAATCTGGATGCGCCCTCGTCGTCGCAGGATCCGGGTGCCTACAAAAGCGATGCCTTCCGCTTTGCCGCCCGGCTCAAGCTGGGCAGCACCGGCTCGATCCAGTACATCCTCGATTATTCGAAGATTTCCGGCAGCCCGATGAATTTCCAGCTGACCAATGTCTCGAACGGCGCCTACAACGCGCCGGTCACGATCAATGGCCAGCAGGTTACCGCCACCCAGCAGGCGCCAGTCGCGCAATTTCTCGCCGGAGCGACCTTCGCCAATCCCGCCTGCGCGGCGCTGGCGCAGCCGACGCTGGTCTGGCAGCAGACCATCTGCAACGATGTTGTCGACTATTCGTCCGACCGGGTCTGGGGGCACAACCTGCAGATCGAAAACAATTTCGGCGGGGTGAAGTTCAAGTCGACCACTGGTTATCGCACCTGGCTCAATCTCGAAAATTCCGATCTCGACGGGATCGGCGCGTTCAGCGGGCCGGCCTATACTACGGCTTCGCTGTTCAACGGCATGCCTGCGTCGCTGCTCAAATACATTCCGTCGATCCCGGCCGCCTATGACGGCTATATTGCCGCCACCCCGGTGCCGCAGATCAGCCAGGACCTGTTCCAGACCAGCGACGTGCGCCACCAGCGGCAGTTCAGCGAAGAAGCCGAATTTTCCGGCACCAGCCACACGCTCGACTGGGTCGTCGGCGGCTTCTATTTTTGGGAAAACGGGTCGGAAAACAATCCGCAGAACAGCGGCTATATCCTCGATACCAATCAGTCGGTGTTCACCGCGGCCAACTTCGGTCCGCTCGGCGCGGCATTTGCCGCTGCCAACCCGGCGCGTTACCGCCTGGTGCAGACGCTGTCGGTGCTCGCCTATGATACTTCGTCGCAAAGCGAGGCGATCTATGGCCAGGCGACCTATTATCCGGGCGGCCATGGCAGCGGTTGGCGCCTGACCCTCGGCGGGCGCTATACCTGGGACCAGAAATCGATGACGCGCACCCAGAATGGGGCCGCCTTGCTGACCACGCCCGATGCCGGCAGCGCGAATTTCAGCAAGTTCACCTGGAACGCGATGCTGGGCCATGATTTTTCCAACGATGTGACCGGCTATGCCCGCATCGCCACCGGCTATCGCTCGGGCGGGTTCAACGCGGGCGATGTCGATCTGATCGGCACCACGACGCTGCCGCATTTCAATTCGGAACAGGTCACTTCTTACGAACTCGGTCTGAAAACCGAACTGCTTGATCGCCGCCTGCGGTTCAATCTGGCCGGCTATCACAATATCTACCAGAACCTGCAATTGGCGGTGCCGGTGCCCTCGGCCAAGGCGGGGACCTTTACCACCCAAGTGCAGAATGCCGGGCTGGTCCACTATACCGGCATCGAAGCCGACGCGCAGGCGATCCTGTCCAGCTTTGCCTCGATCGACGGCAGCATCGGCTATGTCGATGTCAAATATGTGGACTTCGGCGCCGGGCTGTCGACCACCGGTGCGGTGGTGAATATCGCCTCGGTGGCGCAGTCTGCCTATACCTCGCCGCTGACCGCGAACCTCGCGCTCAACCTGCATGCGCCGGTGGGCAGCGGCAATGCCCGCCTGTTCGGCCGGATCGGCTATACCTACATGGATGGCCAGTACAGCTTTGCCAGCACGCTGTCGTCGCCGTTCAACGATGCGATCAAGGGCGGCAACCGCAATCTGTTCGATCTGCAAGTCGGGATCGAACGCTTTGCCATCGGTGGCAGCGAAGGCCAGCTCAAGTTCTGGATGAAGAACATGACCAACGAACACGCGCTGGTGCGCGGGATCGATTTCGGTGCGCTGGGTTTTGCCGGAGGCTATTACGAAGAGCCCCGCAGCTATGGCCTGACGCTGGGGATCAAGCTGTAACCGCCGTTTTGCGGACGATCATGCGCGGCACGCCGTCGGTGGCCCATGCGGGCGCCGGCGGCGTGCCTTGCTTTGTGCGGATCGCGCGTGATCGTGGCCTTTGGCGGATAATCGCGCAAAGATTGTGGTTTTTTGCTACGCAAGTGAATAATGCGAAGAATATCGGGTATTGAAATTCGCAAATCCTGCTTTATGCTGGCATCACCACGGCCAGTGCGTCGAATCGGCGGGTCGCAATTGCCGCCGGCCGGCGGGACAAAGGGAGCAGAGATGAACGCCGCAGGCATGCGATCCCGCGCAGTTCCGCCAACGCGGCGCCGGCAAGCGGGATGCCGGGCATGACCGTGCCCACCGCTGCGCTCGAAGATCCGCTGCTGGCCGGGCTGACCGGACCCGGCATGCCGTTCGAAATTGCCACGATCGGCGACCAGCGCGCGTTTCGCCATGCCCCCGCCGATCTCAACCGGATGGTCGAGACCGCGCGCCGCCATGGCGAGCGCACCGCGATCGTCGATTGGCGCGATGACGGCACCGAACGGCGCACCAGCTTTGCCGAACTGTTTGCCGCGCGCGACCGGCTGGCGGCCCGCCTGGGCGACCGGCGCGGCCAGCGCATCGCGCTGTGCATGCACAACCGCGCCGAATGGATGATCGGCTTTCTCGCCGTGCTGCGGGCCGGCGGCGTTGCCGCGTTGTTCAACAGTCGGGGCGCGCCGGCCGAACTGATTGCCATGGTCGAGGAAGTGACCCCGTCGCTGATCCTCACCGACACCCGTGCGCTGCACGCCCTGCGCGAGGGGGGCTATACCGGCCCGGCGATCGACCTGACGCTGGACGAGGCCGGCGATGCGGCTGGCGAATTGCCGGCGCACGAGGCTGCGGCGGACGATCCGGCGGCGATCCTGTTCACTTCGGGCACCACCGGGCGCCCGCGCGGGGTCGTGCTCACGCATCGCAACCTGATCACCGGGCTGATGGCGGTGCAACTGTCGGGCATGATGGTGCTCCACGGCCTTGCCAGGGCACACAGCCTCGCGGTCGAAACGATCCTTGCGCAGATGCCGCAGCAGGCGACTTTGCTGGTCTATCCGCTGTTTCACATTTCGGGGCTGGGTTCGGGGTTCCTGTCGCCGCTGATCGCGGGCACCAAAGTGATCATCCTGCGCCGGTGGAGCCCGCCCGAAGCCTTGCGGCTGCTCGCCCGCGAAGGGGTGACCATGCTGACCGGGGTGCCGACCATGCTGTGGGATCTGCTGCGCGCGGTCGAGGCGGGCGAGCCGGGCGAGGGCCTGGCGAATTTGCGCAATGTCGCGAGCGGCGGTCAGGCGCTGCCGGTCAATCTGCTCGATGCCATTCGCGCCGCCTGCCCGCAGGCGATGCTCGGCACCGGCTATGGCATGACCGAATGCGCCGGTGCGCTGGCGCAGGCGGTGGGGGCCGATTTCCTGCGCAAGCGCGCCTCGGCCGGGCGCGTGCTGCCGCTTGCCGATGTGCGGATCGTCGCGCCCGACGGCACGATCGAGCCGCCCGGCGGCACCGGCGAAATCCAGGTGCGCGGACCGTTTGTGATGCAGGGCTACTGGAACCGGCCCGAAGCGACCGCGGCGGCGTTTACCGCTGATGGCTGGCTGCGCACCGGCGATGTCGGCTTTGTCGATGACGAAGGCTACATCTTCATCGTCGACCGGGTAAAGGACATGGTCATTTCCGGCGGCGAAAACATCTATTGCGCCGAAGTCGAACGGGTGCTGGGCGAACAGCCCGGGGTCCACGAATGCGCCGCCTTTGGCCTGCCCGATGATCGGCTGGGCGAACGGCTGGTCGCGGTGGTCCGGGGCGAGGGGGTCGCGGCGGCCGGCCTGATCGAGGCGGTGGCGGACAATCTGGCGCGCTACAAGGCGCCGACCGAACTGCTGATCGTTGACCAGACTTTGCCGCGCAATGTGCTGGGCAAAGTCGACAAACAGGCGCTGCGCCGGATCTGGCCCGGCGAGAACCGAAAGAACTGACCATGGCAATGCCGACCGACATCAAGATCATCGATTGCATGCTGGGCATTCCCGACAGCGAAGACCGCGCCGAATGGTTCGCGCCGTTCCGCCCGCTGATCAAGGACCGCCAGACGCTGCAGCAATTCGCCATGCCCGCGCAATACATGTTCAAGGACATCCCGCAGAGCGGGCAGCAGGATGATTATATCCGCTGGACCGTCGAGCAGATGGACAAGCACAATATCGAACGCGCGCTGGTCGGCTGGAATGACAATGCCACCTCGCGCCGGGCCAAGGAACTCTTTGGCGAGCGGTTCTTTTTCGATCTGCCGTGCGATCCCAATGGCGGCATGGAAGAAATCCGGCGGATCAGGCGCATCCACGCCGAAGTCGGTCTCTCGGCGATCAGCGTGTTCCCCGCCGGGACGCTGCCGCAAGTGGCGATCAACCACAAATACATGTTTCCGCTCTATGCCACCGCATGCGAACTCGAGCTGCCGATCCTGCTCAATGTCGGGATTCCGGGGCCGCGCATCCCGATGGAAACGCAGAAAGTCGAACATCTCGACGAAGTCTGCTGGTTTTTCCCCGATCTCAAGGTGGTCATGCGCCATGGCGCCGAACCGTGGGAAGCGCTGGCGGTCAAGCTGATGCTGAAATGGCCGAACCTCTATTATTCGACCAGCGCCTTTGCGCCGAAACACTATCCCAAGGCGATCATCGATTTTGCCAACACGCGCGGCGCCGACAAGATCATCTATGCCGGCTATTTCCCGATGGGCCTCAGCCTTGACCGGATCATGGATGATATGCGCAGCGTCCCGTTCAAGGACGATGTCTGGCCCAAATTCCTGCGCGACAATGCGCGCAGGGTGTTCAACCTCGGCTAAGCAACAGGAAATCCGGCGATGACCCAACCAGCAACCGATGCCCGCACGCCGCCGGTGGCGGTGTGGCAGCTCCTCGAAAACTTGCGCGGCGACGCGCTCGACCAGTGGCGGCTGGCCGAGGTGACCGGGCGGGCTTCGGTCGCCGAGCGCGCGCTCGATATCGGTTTTCCGTTTGGCTGGTATCCGCTGCTGCTCTCGGCCGACCTCGCCGTCGGCGAAGTGCGGCCCTTGCGCTATTTTGCCAAGGACCTGGTGATCTGGCGCGGCGAAGACGGCCAGGTGCGCATGCTCGATGCCTATTGCAAACATCTCGGCGCGCACATGGGGCATGGCGGCAAAGTCCACGGCAATCTGCTCGAATGCCCGTTTCATGCCTGGCGCTATGATGGCGACGAAGGGGTCGTCAACGAGATCCCCTATGCCCGCGCCATTCCGCCGCAGGTGAAGCGCAAATGCACCCGCACCTGGCATGTGACCGAAGCCAATCGCTGGATCTGGGCGTGGTATCACCCGCAGGATGTCGCCCCGCTGTTCGACGTGGTGCATCTGCCCGAATGTTCCGATCCCGACTGGACCGAATTCGAAATGGTCGAATGGAATGTCTGGGGCTCGGTGCAGAACATGGCCGAAAACGGCGTCGATGTAGCACATTTCCGCTATATTCACGGCACCGCCAATGTGCCGCTGGGCGATTTGCGCTGGGGCGAATGGGGCCGCGGCGCCGATGTCCGCGCCCGGATGGGCACACCGTGGGGCGAAGTTGATGGCTGCATCAGCTATGACACGATGGGCCCCGGGCAAAGCTGGACGCGGTTTACCGGGATTTCCGAAACGCTGCTGGTGGCCTGCCTGACCCCGGTCGAGCTCGATCATGTCCATGCGCGGTTCTGCTTTACCCAGCCGCGCGCGCAGGCCGAAGGCGAACGCGCAGGGATCGCCCGCGCGATCATCCGCGACATCTGCAAGCAGTTCGATCAGGACAAAGTGATCTGGGATCGGCAGAAGTACGAAACCAACCCGATCATCTGCGATGGCGATGGCCCGATCCCGCAGTTTCGCAAGTTTTACGCGCGCTATTACGGATGATGACGCGGCGGACGGTGCTGGCCGGCGGTGCTGCCACGGTGGCGGTGGCCGGCACGGCGCAGGCAGCCATGAGCGGGAGCGCGGGAATGATCGAAGGCTTGTTGGCGGGCGAAGATGCGCTGGGTCTGGCCGAACGGGTGCGTCGGCGCGAGGTGAGCGCGAGCGAACTGCTCAATGCCGCGATCGCGCGCGCCGAGGCGCTTGATCCAAAGTTCAGCTTCATGGCGCAGCGGCTGTACGACCGGGGCCATGCCGCGATCGCCGCCGGGCTGCCCGACGGGCCGTTTACCGGGGTGCCGTGGCTGCTCAAGGATCTCAACACCCATATCGCCGGCGAACGCACCGGCAATGGCAGCCGGTTCTTCAACGGCTATCGCGCCGGCGAGACGTCCGAACTGGTGCGCCGGGTCGAACGCGCCGGCTTTGTCATCTTTGGCAAGACCACCAGCCCCGAATTCGGGCTGACCGGCACCACTGAAAACCGGGTGACCGGAGCCACCCGCAACCCGTGGAATCCGGCGCGGATTGCCGGCGGATCGTCCGGCGGCGCGGCGGTGGCGGTTGCCGCAGGGGTGCTGCCCGCAGCGCATGCCACCGATGGCGGCGGGTCGATCCGCATCCCGGCCGCGTGTTGCGGCCTGTTCGGGCTCAAGCCGAGCCGGGGCAGGGTGCCGATGGGGCCGTCGCGCACCGAAGGCTGGGGCGGGCTTTCAGTGCATCATGCGGTAACCCGTTCGGTGCGCGATTCGGCCGCCATTCTCGATGCGACACAGGGGATCGAGCCGGGATCACGCTATGGCGCACCGACGCCCGATGGCCCGTTTCTGGCGCAAGTCGGCCGCGATCCGGGCGCCTTGCGGATCGCGCTGATGACGAGGCCGCTGTCGGGCGTGCCGGTCGATCCCGAAGTGCTCGCCACCGTCAACGCCACTGCCCGGCTGCTCGAAAGCCTCGGCCACCATGTCGAGGAAGCCGCGCCTCAGCTCGATGCCGCGACGATCGGCTGGGCCAGCTTTGTGCTGATGGCCGCCTCGGTTGCCGCCGATGTGACCGACCGCGCGCGGGCGACCGGGCTGGTGGTCGGGCCCGACACGCTCGAGCCGATCACGCTGGCAACGATCGCGTTTGGCGAAAAATGCAGCGGGATGGATTTTGCCCGCGCCAACGCCACCTTGCAGGCGGCCGCGGTGACCGTGGGCCAGTTCATGGAACGCCATGACGTGATTCTTTCGCCCACCGTGTCGGCGCCGGCCTTGCCGCTGGGGCAGATCAACCTCAGCCCCGATGTCGGGTTCGAAGAATGGGGCAGGCGGGTGAGCAGCTGGTCGCCGTTCACCCAATTGGCCAACATGACCGGGCAACCGGCGATGTCGCTGCCGCTGGGGATGAGCCATGATGGCCTGCCGATCGGGGTGATGGCGATGGGCCGCTATGGCGACGAGGCGCTGCTGTTCCGCCTCGCCGGGCAAATCGAGCGCGCCGCGCCGTGGGCGGCGCGGCGGCCGGGTCAATTGGGCATGTAAAGCTGGGCAGCCTTGCCGCCATCGACCGGCAAGGCGACCCCGGTGATATAGCTGGCCGCATCCGACAGCAGGAACGCGATGGCCTGAGCCAGTTCGTCGGGTTGGCCGCCCCGGCCCATCGGGATGGCGTCGGTGGTGCGTGCGGCGGATTCGGGGGCGTGGGTGTTGTAGGCCTCGGTCGCCGGGGTCTGCACCTGGCCCGGCACGATCGCGTTGACGCGCACCCCGTGGCGCGCGCCTTCCATCGCGGCGACCGCGGTCAACTGGATCAGCGCCGCCTTTGACGCCGAATAGCTGGCCATCATCGGCGCGGCGCGGATGCCGCAAGTCGAGGCGATATTGACGATCGATCCCGATCCTTGCGCCATCATCACCGCCATCGCCGCCTTGGTGCCGACGAACACGGCATCGGCATTGACCGCGAAATCCTTGTGCCAATGGTCGAGTGTCAGCCGCGCCATCGGCGCATAGTGGACCGACATGGCATTGTTGACCAGCATGTCGAGCCGGCCATGGCGCTGCGCGACATCGGCAATCAGCGCAGCATAGGCATCGAAATCGGCGACATCGAGCTGGTGCGCTTCGACCGTGCCCTCGGCGGCAACCGTTGCGCGCGCTGCTTCAAGCCGGTCGGGACGGCGGGCGCAGATCACCACCGTGGCTCCGTTGCGCGCGAGCAGCCGGGCCGTGGCGAGGCCGATGCCGTCGCTGCCGCCGGTGATGATGGCCACTTTTCCCGTGAAATCGTCCGACATGCCTAGCGCCCTCTCTGTCTTGTTGCTGCGGTCAAACGCATATAGCTGAAAAATTGCCGATGAGGGAAGAGATTTGCGTAATGAATAAGCGCAAAAAATCCGAATCAACGCATTTTGCCGGCCATCCGCCGATCGCCTGCCCTGGGCTTGCCGCCGATGCCCTGCTCTTTGGGGCAATGCGTGGCAAAATCAGGGATGAGCTTGCTTATATTTCAATATATGCCTTATCATAGCGCGTAATGCGAAAAATTGTCCATTATGGAATACGCAAGATTCGTTGAGGAGAGAGTTCATGGCATTTTCCGCGACCACGTTGGAGCTGGTGGCGGCGCGGGCCGACGAAGCACGGCGCAACCGGCGCCTCGCCGACGATGTGGTGCAGGCGGTCATCGCCGATGGCTTCATCCGTCATTTCACCCCGGCCAGCTACGGCGGGCGCGAGGCCAAGCCGCAGGACTTTTTCCTCGACCAGATCACCCTTGCCGAAGCCGACATGAGCACGGCCTGGGCGCTGGGGATCATCGCCGTGCACAATTACCAGATCGCGCAGATGGACCCGCGCGCGCAAGCCGAAGTCTGGGCCAATGGTCCCGATGCCCTGGTATCGAGCTCGTACAACCCGGCCGGCGCGCGCGCCGAAGCGGTTGATGGCGGGATCATGCTGGCGGGGCGCTGGGGCTGGTCGAGCGGCAGCCTGCATTGCAACCGGGTGCTGCTGGGGGCGGTGATCCCCGGCGAAGGCTATCGCACCTGCCTGGTGCCGGCGGCCGACTATCGCATCGAGGATACCTGGCACACGATGGGGTTGCAGGCGACCGGCTCGAACGACATCGTCATCGACACCCCGGTGTTCGTCCCCGATTATCGCACGCACCGGCAGATGGACGGATTTCTCGGCGTGCATCACCAGCCGCCGGGCTATTACGACCTGCCCTGGGCGCAGGCGTTCATCCGCGTCGTCAACACCAGCGCGATCGGCGCCGTGCGCCATGCCCTCGCGCTGTTCCGTGATCGCGTCGGGCTGGCCACCACCGACATGACCAAAAGCGCGACCGATGCCGATGTGCTCGATCGCATCGCCCGCGCCTCGATCCTGGCGGAAGCCGCGATGAAAGTGATGGTGCGCAATTTCGAGGAGATGGAGGCGGCCAAGTGGAAGCCGGCGATGCTCGACCGGGTGCGCTACCGCTATGAAGCCAGCCTTGTCTGCGATCATTGCATCGAGGCGATGGACCTGTTGATGGATATTGCCGGCGGCCGATCGGTCTACACCGGCAATGCCTTTCAGAATCTGTGGCACGATGTGCGCATGGCGCGCGCGCATGTTGCCAACAATCCGGCCGGTTTTGCGCGCAATTATGCCGCCGTGCTGATGGGTGCGGAAAACACCGACCTGTTCGTCTGACCCGATCGCGCCGGCGGCGCGGTCAGATGAACCAGCTCCCGCCATTGACAGTGATCGTGCTGCCGGTGGCGAAGCCGGCATCGGGCCCGGCGAGGAACGCCACCGCACCGGCGATCTCGTCGGGGTGGGCAAGGCGCTTCATCACGCTGTCGGCGGCAACCGCGTCCTTTACCGCTTGCGGCAGCCCGGCATAGATCGGGGTTTCGGTGGCGCCGGGGTGCACTGCATTGACACGGATGCCGCGCGGCGCCAGCTCGCGCGCCATCGCCCGGGTCATGCCGATGATCCCGGCCTTTGCCGTGCAATAGGGCACCGGTCCGTTGCCGGCGACCGCCGCGGTCGAGGCGATGTTGATGATCGCGCCGCCGCCGCCTTGTGCGGCCATGATCCGCACCGCGGCGCGGCTGCACCAGAAGGCGCCGTTGAGCGTAACCGCCATGACCTGCAGCCAGCCGGCATCAAGGCAATGGATGGTCTGATCGGCATGCGCCGCCGGATCATCCGCCTGTGCAGCCTGGCCGGCATAGAATTCGGCCATGCCGTCGCCCGGCGCCGAACCGATCCCGGCATTGTTGACCAGAATATCCACCCCGCCCAGCGCGGCCTGCGCGGCGGCAAAGGCGGCATCGACCGACGCGGTGCTGGCCACATCGCAGGCAAAACCGGGGTGGGGATCGCCCAGCGCCGCGGCGGCCTTGGCCGCATCGAGATCGAACACGGCAACCCGTGCGCCTTCAGCGGCCAGCCGGCGCGCGATCGCCGCGCCGATGCCCTGCGCGCCACCGGTTACCACAGCGCGTTTGCCGGCGAGACGGGTCATGCGTGATCCTTGTAATCGGTATAGCCGCGCGCATCGTCGCCGTGGCCGGTGTAGAAAGTCGACCGATCGGCCTTGGCCAGATCAAGCCCGTTGCGGAACCGTTCGACCAGATCGGGATTGGCGATGTAGGCATAGCCGAACGAGGCCGCATCGACGGTTCCCGCCGCGATCAGCGCCTGCGCCTTGTCGCGGGTCAGCCCGCAGTTTTCGATGATTGGCCCCGACCAGTTGGCGCGCACCAGTTCCAGCGAGTCAAACCCGGCATTGGGAACATGGATCAGGTGGCACCACGCCAGCCCGAGCGGATCGAGCGCGCGCAGCAAGGCGCGATAGGTTTCGGCCGGATCGGCGTCGGCCATGCCGTTGTAAGTTACCCCGGGGCAGATGCGAAACCCGGTGCGGCCGGCGCCGATCGCCGCCGCAATCGCGGTCAGCACTTCGACCACAAAGCGGATGCGCCCGGCGACCGAGCCGCCCCATTGATCATCGCGCACGTTCGAATTGGACGAGAGAAACTGCATCGGCAGATAGCCGCTGGCGCAATGCAGTTCGACCGCGTCGATCCCCGCCGCGCGGGCATTGCGCGCCGCGCTGACATAGTCGGCGATCACCAGCGGAATCTCGTCGGTGCGCAAGGCGCGGGGCAGTTCGGTCGGCACCGGCACGCCATCGGGGCCGGGAATCGGGTCGGGGCAGGCGATCGCGCTGGGCGCCACGGTTTCGGCATCGGGCGCCTTGTTGGCGCGCACGCTGGCGCGCCCGACATGCATCAGTTGCATCGCGATGCGCCCGCCCCGGTCATGCACCGCGCGCGCCACTTTGGCCCAGCCGGCAATCTGCTCGGGCGAATGGATCCCCGGCGTGCGCCAATAGCCTTTGCCGGCGGGCGAGGGCTGGGTGCCTTCGGTCACGATCAGCCCGGCGCTGGCGCGCTGGCGATAGTATTCCACCATCAGCTCGGTGGGCTCGTCGTGCGGCCCGGCGCGGTCGCGCGTCATCGGGGCCATGATCACGCGGTTGGCCAGCTCGACATCGCCCAGCCGGAGCGGAGAAAACAGGTCGGGCATCCCCGCTCAGCTCCGCACGCGCGGTTTGGGCAAGGCGGCGCCGCGCCGCATCGTGGCGATGAATTTGTCGAGCGGAGCGGGCGGTTCGACCGGGCCGTCGTGCGGTTTGCCGTGGCGGTCCCAATAGGTCTTCCAGCTGGGGAACAAGTCGTGGAAGCTGCCGTGATAGGGCGGCACGCCCGGCCAGCGCATCTTGCGATCGCCGACGGGCGGCTGGTTGAGATCGCTGGCGTACCAGTACAGCGGCAGCCGGCGGCGGAAATACCACTGCCCGTCGATGCGTTCGTACTGGTCGAAATACATCATCTGCATCAGCACCCACTCGGCGCCGCATTCGTGCTCGTTCTTCGAATAGACCACGCCCTGGGCATGGTCGGGATCGTCGAAGTCGATCACATGGCCGCCGATGTGATGGCTGGTGCCGTCGAACTGCATCGAATGGGTTTCGTCGAACCAGTCGCGCAAGGCCTTGCGCCCCTGCTTGCCGCCGCCGACGCGGACATCTTCGGGAAACAGGTTAACCCAGGCATCGCCGTCGCGCATGTCGAGCGCCAGCGCATATTTGGCCGGGAGCTGGCGGATGGCATCGAGCGATTCCAGCCGGTCCATGCGCGCCAGCAGCGCGGTCAGATCGGTCATCGCGCCGATCCTTCGGACACGGCACAAGCGGAAAGGCTGGGCATCGCACGCTCCCGGCAGGGTGCCGCCCGGCTCGACCGAGTCAGTGCGACACTGGTTGTTTGCGCCGCTTGATAATCAAAATTCTACGCAAACGCAAAGCCTATGTGCGGTAGGCTGCGTATATACGGCGCGCGATCAGTCCTCGTCGACGACTTCTGCCGGGCGGGTGATTTTCGCCATGCGCGCGTTGTACTTGATCGTCTTGACCGCGATCGAGGTTTCGACGTGATGGACGCCGTTGATCGTCAGGATCTGGTCCGAAGCGATCTCGACCAGCGCATCGAGTTCATCGACCAGGCACATCGCGGTGATGTTGAACTGGCCCATGGTGATCAGCACCGCGTTGACTTGCGGCAGATCGGCGATCGTGCGCGCCACTTCGCGCACTTTGTCGACATCGGCCTGCACGTTGATAAACGCGAGGCGCGCGCGCTTGCCCATTTCAAACCCGGTGATCGCGGTAAACGCGATCAGCCCGTCCTGCTGCAACCGCTTGATGCGGCCGCGCACGGTGCCTTCGGTAACCCCCAGTTCGGCGGCGATCTTGCGGTTTGATACGCGCGCATCGCGCGAAAGCAGATCGATCAGTTGGGTGTCGAGCGTGTCGAGCAGCGGAGCGGCCACGGTGTTTACTCCTTTGCCTCGATGGGGGCGACATCGAACTGGTAGCTGCAGATATCGACGACAATCGCCGGGGTCAGCGAGCGGATGCCGTGGATATCCGACAGGCGGTCGAGCAGGAAATGCGCCAGATCCTCAAAATCGTGGAGCGCGACCAGCATGTCGATGTCATAGCGCCCGGTGACGATATGCACCGCCACGACTTCGGGCAATGCGCCCAGTTCGTGCGCGACATCCGAAGCGGGACGGCCATCGACTTCGACCGAAATGCGCAAGAGCACGTTGAATCCGTGCGCGGAAAAGTCCGACACCGCGACGACGCGCAACTGGTTGGCGTCTTCCATCCGCTTGATGCGGTTTGATACGGTGGTCGCGGTCAGCCCGAGCGTCTCGGCAATCTGCTGATTGTTTGCGCGGCCATTCAGTCGCAATTGCTCCACGATATTGAGATCGGTGGCGTCATAACTGAAGGATTGCGTCATAGGGCCCGGCATCTGTCCCGCATAGGTGAGACCAGCCGGTTTGCGCATCGGGCCGCGTGACGTCAACCTCATTCTTGGGCAATCGCTCGAACCGCGTTGGCTGCCCCGCGCATCGCCCCTTCGATATAGCCGACCCCGCAGGCATCGCCGATCGGGTGAACCGCAAAGCCCGCGGCGGCAAAGGCCTCGGCCAGCGACAGGTCGCCCGTGGCTCCGCGCGCGACGATCACATGGTCGGCCGGCACTGTCCGGCGTACGCCATCGGCATCGGCAAAAGTCACCGCATCGGGCGCGATCGCCACATCGCTGACCCCGCGATGGAGGCCGACGCCATGCTCGCCCAGTTCGGCCAGCAGCCGCATGCGCCGCACCAGCGTCAACCCTTTGCCAAGGCGCGGCGCTTCGTCGATCACGCTGACCTGCCGTCCGCGCTCGCACAGGAATTCGGCGAGTTCCAGCCCGACCAGTTCACCGCCGATGATCGCGATCGACTGACCCAGCGGCATCCAGGCATGCGTCGCCTTGCGCACCAGCGCCAGATTGGCGCTGGCGCCGGTCGCGGCGCCGACCCGGGTGGCCAGCCGGGTGAACAGGCCGGTCTTGCGCTTGAGCGCGCCAGAGTTTTCGCCCAGCATCATCGCGCGCATGTCATCGCCCGAATAGACGTGCGGCAGATCGTTGCCGGGGATCGCCGGCATGCCGCGAATGGCGCCGGTGGCCACCACCACGCAGGCAATGCCCAGCTTGCCGAGCAGGTCGGGCGTGGCCGCAGTCGCCAGCCGCACTTCGACCCCGGCATCGCGGACTTCGCGCCGCAGCCATTCAAGCAGGCGTTCATTGGGTTCATAGGCGAGGCTGGCAAACCGCAAGGTCCCGCCCAGCCGGTCGGATTGTTCGAACAGGATCACCCGATAGCCGAGCCTTGCCAGCCGGCGCGCCGCTTCCATCCCGCCGGGGCCGCCGCCAATCACCCCGATCGGCGCGGCGCCGGCGGGGGCCGGCGCGGGATCGCCCTCGGCTTCGAACCCGAACGCGGGATTCACCGCGCAACGCGAGGGCTGCCCGGTATAGATCGCGCTGACGCAGGTATAGCAATAGACGCAAGGGCGCACCGTTTCGGGTTCGCCGCGCATCAGCTTGGCCGGCAGTTGCGGATCGGCGAGCAATTTGCGCCCCATCCCGATGAAATCGGCGCCGCCTTCGCCGATCGTGGCATCGGCGGTGGCCACTTCGATGCGGCCCGACCCGATCACCGGGATGGCTACGGCGGCCTTGATCGCGGCGGTTGCCGGCAGATTGGTGTTTTCTGTATGCGGGATGTTCGAGGCGGAATGGAGCTTGCCGTTGCCGGTGTCGTGATAGGCCGAAACGGTGATCGCATCGACCCCGGCGGCTTCGACCAGCCGCGCGGCAGCTTTGGCCAGCTCGAGCGTGATCCCGTCCGGCTTGCCGACTTCGTTCGCATCGAGCTTGATCCACACCGGATAGTCGCGGCCGACCTCGGCGCGGATCGCCGCGATCACCTCGAGCGTCAGCCGCAGGCGGTTTTCCAGGCTGCCGCCATAGCGGTCGGTGCGGCTGTTGGTGGCCGGCGAGGTGAACGACGAGAGCAGATAGCCGTGTCCGCCATGGATCTCGATCCCGTCGAAGCCGGCTTCGCTGGCGCGGCGGGCGGCGGCGGCAAACTGGCTGACCACCAGATCGATGTCGTCCTGATCGAGGATTTTCAGCTCGGGCATTGTCCTGCCCGCCATTCCGGCGAGTTCCTCGATCAGAAAGGCGTCGGTAAAATTGCCCTTGGGTGGCGGCGGCACCGCCGGCCCCCACAAGGGGTGGCCCCAGCGCGCATGCGAAAAGCCCGCAACCAGCCCGCCATGGTGCAGTTGCGCGGCAATCCTGGCGCCATGCGCGTGGACGCGCGCGGTCAGCTGTTTGAGCCCGGGCAGGAAGCGGTCATCGGAAATCGCGGTCTGCCCCCGGGTGACCCCGCCCACCGGCCAGGCGACCCCGGCAACCCCGCAAATGATCAGCCCGGCGCCGCCTTTGGCCTGCTCTTCGTGATAGGCGATCAGCCGCTCGCCCACCGTGCCGTCGTCTTCCGACAGGCTGACCCCCATCGCGGTGACGGCGATGCGGTTTTTCAATTCGAGCGTGCCGATCCGTCCGGGCGACAAGAGGTGCGGGTAGCGGTTTGACGTCATCGGTGCGGGCATCCTTCAGCGCGCGACGGCGGGCGCTGCTTCGATTATTGCGTAATTCATGGCTGCAATTATTACGATAATCAAGATATTCTGCGTGGGTATCGAGGTATTTTCGCAGGATTCCAGCCTGATCATCCGCCCAGCGAGACGATCAGCGCAACCAGTTGCGTCTGCCGATGCACCCCGGTCTTGGCAAAGACCGAGCGCAACTGCACTTTTGCGGTGTTGTGGGCGATGCCGATCGCCTGCGCCGCTTCGACCAGCGTCATGCCCCGCGCCAGCACGGTGGCCAGCCGCGCTTCGGCGGCGGTCAGCCCGAACAGATCGCGCAAGCTTTGCGGGTCGGTGCGCTGTTCGGGGCCGGGGCGGGCGAAAAACAGCGCCAGCGCACCCGTTCCGGCATGGATTGCCGCCAGTTCGAGCGGTCTGGCGGTGATCACCACATCGCCGTGCAGCGGGCGTTCGACGCGAAACCGGGTCAAGGCGGCGGCCGGATCGCCGGTATTGAGCAGCGCGGCGATCATGCGCTGATGGTCGCTGCGGGCAAACATCAGCTCGTCGCCGCGCCGTCGCAAGCCTTCGGCTTCGGCAAGCAGGTGATCGGCCAGCGGATTGCTCGAAACGATCCGGCGGTTGCGGTCGAGCACCACCACCGCCAGCCCCAGTCCTTGCGCCGCGCGGTGAAATACGCCGTGTTCGGCGCCGGCAAATTGCAGCCGTTCGAACAGGCCTACCGCGATGCGCAGATGCACCACCAGATCCTGCAGCCGCAGCCGTTCGGCCGCGGTGAAATCGGGCAGCCGGTTGTGCCGGCTGATGCGGAACCGCGCCTCGAACCGCCGATCGAACCGCAAGTCGATGCCGAGCACCTGATCAAACCCCGAATCGCGCATGATCGCGCGATAATGCGCCGCGTGATCGGGCGGCAGATCGGCCATGAACGCGCGGTAGCTGGTCACCTGGCCATCGGGCAGTCCCTGAAACGGATCATCGGCAAACAGCGTATCGGCATAGTTTGCAGTAAACGCGGCATCCGCGCCGGGGGTCAGAAAGGTCGCCGGATGGCGGTGGCCGGGGGTGAGGATGATGATCGTGGCAAAGCTGGCATCCATCCACCGCGCCAGCGCCTCGAGAAAATCCTGCCACGGCCGATCGGACGCGACACCGGCATAGAGCCTGGCCAACAGGTCTGAAAACGCAGGATCGATCGCGCCGCCCATGACGCTGTCATAGGCGCGCGCGGGCGGCGGGGCCAGCTATTCCGCCGCCTCGCATTCGGCCATGGCGCTGGCGCGGAAATGCGGAATGACCTTTTCGCCGATGTTGCGGATCGTTTCCATGATCACGTCGTGGGGAATTCCGCCCATCTGGAAAATGAACAGGATTTCATCAGCCCCGGCATCCTTCAGCCGCTGGACATAGCGGATGCAATCATCGGGGGTGCCATAGGCGTCCTGGGCGATGGTGTAATTCGACAGGTGTTCATCGCCCACCGGGATCGCTTCTTCGGACAGATAGGCGATCGTCGCCTGCTTGCCGGCTTCGAGCACTTTGGCGTGATCTTCGGCATCAAGTTCGTCATCGACCGTCGGCTTGGCTCCGCCCTGGTACCAATAGGCGATCGATTCGGCGAAAAACCGCTGTCCGCGCAGGCCGATCTTGCGCGCGCGTTCGCGATCATCGAGCACGGTGGCGGCGCAGAGCGCGGCAAGGTGCTCGGTGGGGCGAAAGCCGACCTGATCGGCCGGATTGCGGTTGCGCCAGGCCTCGCGATAGATCGCGTTCTTGCGGGCGATTTCCTCGGGGCCGGAAAAGCCCAGCACCAGCGCGCCAAGCCCGCGCGCGCCGGCGGCGAGCAGCGTGTTTTCGCGGGTGCAGGCCATGTACATCGGCGGATGCGGGTCCTGATAGGGGCTGGGGTGGATCGGCCGTTTGGGGATCTTGATATAAGTCCCGTCGTGTTCGATTTCGTCCTGCACCATGATCTTCGGGATCAGGTACATCGATTCATCGATCATCGGCTGCAATTCATCGAGGGTGTAGCCGAACGTGCCGGCTTCCTGCTGCGTGCCGCCTTTGCCCACGCCGAAATGCAGCCGCCCCTGCGACAGGATGTCGAGCGTGGCGATGCGTTCGGCGACTTTGACCGGGTGGTTCATCGCCGGCGGCAGACAGACCACGCCGTGGCCGACATGAATGCGGCTGGTTGCGCCGGCGATGAAGGCGAGCACGGTTTCGGGGGCCGACATATGGGCATATTGGCTCAGCGCGGTGTGTTCGACGCACCAGATGCAATCAAAGCCCATGGTTTCGGCGTATTTGGCCTGCTCGACAATCTGCAGGAACACCGCCTGTTCGTTGGCGCGGCTGGTGTCGACCATCTGCGCTTCATAGATTATCGAAAATTTCATGTCGCTCTCCCGCGGCGCTGCTCGCCTGTTGCCGGCATGCTACCGGGGAGTCGCTGCCGGCGCATAATCCGTTCGGGCTATGCGCCGGCGGGGGCGGGTTCGCGCTGAAGGGACAGGGTGCGGCGTGTGTCGGGAGCCGGCCTTGGCGGCCGCGAGCGAGGATTTTTCCCGGCAGGATTTTCGCAATATGGAATTTCGATCGGTTATTGACCTTTATTTGCGTTACAGGATATTCAGGAATCTACGAAAAATCTTGAGAGGATTCGCGCAATGATCAATTACGGGCTTGCCGGCAAAGTCGCGCTGGTGACCGGGGCCGGGGGCGGCATCGGACGCGCGGCGGCACAAGTCTTTGCGCGCTCCGGCGCCAGCGTGCTGGTCAGCGATGTCAACGAAGCCGGCGGGGCGCAAACCGTTGCCCTGGTCACCGCGGCGGGCGGCACGGCGAGCTTTTTCCGCTGCGATGTCAGCCAGGCTGATCAGGTTCAGGCGATGGTCGCGGCGGCGCTCGATCGCTTTGGCGGGCTCGACTGCGCGTTCAACAATGCCGGGATCAACCGCATCGGCGATGACGAGTACGATGATGCGATCTGGGAACGCAATATCGGCATCAACCTGTCGGGCGTGATGCGCTGCATGCGCGAGGAAGCGGCGGTGATGGCCGCGCGCGGCGGCGGGGCGATCGTCAACACCTCGTCGATCAACGGACTGGTCGGCAATGGCGCGCAGCCCGCCTATGTCGCGGCCAAGCACGGGGTGGTCGGTCTCGCCCGCCACGGCGCGCTGCGCTGGGCCAAGCAGGGCATTCGCGTCAATGCGGTCTGCCCGGGGGTGATCGAAACCCCGATGACCGCGCCGCTGGTGGCCGATCCGCAGATGAAGGCGATGATCGATGCGATGACCCCGCTCGGGCGGATGGGCACCGCGCAGGAAATTGCCGAGGCGGTGGTCTGGCTCTGTTCGCCCGCCGCCAGCTTCGTTACCGGCCATGCCCTGGTGATCGACGGCGGCGCCACCGCCGCCTGAACCGCGCGGCGGTTCAGGCCAGCGCGGCCTGCAACCGCTGCCCGGCGCGGGCAATATGCGGCAAGGCATCGGGGATCGCTTCGAATAGCGAAAAGAACCCGTGGATCATCCCCGGCGCCACGTCGCAGCAAACATCGTTGCCCGCTGCGGCCAGCGCCTGCGCATAGGCAAGGCCTTCGTCGCGCAGCGGGTCGTATTCGGCCATGATCAGGCTCGCCGGCGGCAGATGTGCCAGATCAGCGGTGCGCAGCACGGTCGCCCCTTCGACATGGGCTTGCGGGATCGTGCCCAGGTACTGCGTCCAGAACCATTGCATCAGCGCCAGCGACAGGAAATAGGCGCCGGTGCCGTTGGCGAGATACGAAGCGCGGGCAAAGTCGGTGTCCGTTACCGGATAGATCAGCAACTGGTGGCGCAGCGCCGGGCCGGCGCGATCGCGCGCGCGGATCGCCACCGCCGCCGCCAGATTGCCGCCGGCACTGTCGCCGGCCAGTGCCAGCCGCGTGGCGTCGATCCCCAGCGCGGCGGCGTGATCGCGCGCCCATTCGAGCGCCTCGTAGCAATCGTCGAGCGGGCCGGGAAAGCGCACCTCGGGCGCGCGGCGATAGCCGACCGACAGCACCGCCGCGCCGCTCGCGCGGGCCAGCGCGCGGCAGGTGCTGTCGTGCGTTTCCAGCGTGCCCAGCACCCAGCCGCCGCCGTGGTAAAACACCACCAGCGGGGCGGGCGACGGCGCGCCTGCGGGCAGGTAGAGCCGCGCCGGCAGCGTGCGCCCGGGCAGGTCGATCGCCAGATCGCGCGCCACGGCCACCACCGGCGGCGGGCCGACCTGCATCGGCCGGTCGTTGATCGCGCGCAGCGCTTCGGCGGTGATCGTCGCGAGGTCGATCGGCGGCATCTGCGCAAACAGGCCGAGCAGCGCCTCGACTTGCGGATTGAGGGTCATCGGCTGGTTCCTGCCGCCGGGCTCAGTAGACCGCGGCCGGGTTCTTGGTGCGCGGATCGCCCAGCATGGCGCGGTGCGACGGCGGCTGCTTGCCACGGTCGGTCACGCCAAGCTGCCGGGCGATTTCGGCGACAATCAGCGTTTCGCCCGACAGCGCGTCGCGATCGGGCGCGCGGTCGATCGCGTCGATCACATGGGCGGAAAATTCGGGGTTTTCGGCCATCTCCAGAAAGCCCTGATACTGTTCGGGATTGGTCCCGGCGGCGATCAGCGAACGCTCGGTGATCTGCATGCCCAGCCACAGCGACAGCGCGATCACCCCGGTGCCGCGCAGATCGTGCTCCATGTCGTGCGCCATCTTGTCGAGCCCGGCCTTCTGCGCGCCATAGGCCGGCCCGTGCATATAGCAGGTCGCGCCAAACGAGCTGGTCATCGCAATCACGCCCGATCGCTGCGGCACCATCATCCGCGCCGCATGCCAGCTGGCGACATAGGCCGAGCGCAGCCCGACATCGAGAATGTTCTGCGCCGCCAGATCCTTTTCCCAGAACGGCATTTTCAAGATCAACTGGTCGTGGATGAAGGCCGCATTGTTGACCAGCACGTCGAGCCGCCCGGTTTCGTCGCGGATCTGCTCAAACAGGCGCGCCACCGCCGCGTCGTCGGCATGGTCACACACCACGGCAATGCCCTTGCCGCCCAGTTCGGTTACCTTGCGCGCGGTATCGGCCACCGTTCCGGGCAGCACCGACCCATCCCAGCCGCGGGCATCGCCCGGGGTGATCGTGCGGCCGGTAACATAGACGGTATAGCCCATTTCGCCAAAGCCGCGGGCAATGCCGGCCCCGGCACCTCGGCTGGCGCCGGTGACCAGCGCGACTTTTCCGTGATTCATGATGCTGTCCTTTTGCTGGTTGCGATCCGCGAAATCGAACCGGGTGGCGGGAATGATGCCCCGGCGGGCACGATCAACAAAGTTGGCGCGATCGGCGCCGTGCCGCAAAGGCCGTGTTCGGGCGGTCGTTCGATCACTGGCGCCTCAGTCGAAATTGGCCTGGCCGCCGTCGAGCGGGATCGTCGCGCCGGTCAGATAGGCGAGGTCGCTGCCGCACAGCGCGACCAGTGCCCGGCCGATGTCGTGTTCCAGCGTGCCGACCCGGCCGAGCGGAATGGTGCGGAAAAACGCCTGCGCTTCGTCGGGATTGTTGTCGATCCACCATTTCAGCCCGGGCGATTCGGCATGCGGCGCGATGGTCAGCACGCGGATGCCTTCACCCCCCCATTCCGCCGCTGCCGCGCGGGTCAGCGCGCGGATCGCCTGCTTGACCGCGGCATAGGCGCCATAGCCGGTCATATCCCAGCGGATTCCGGCCGACGAACAGAAATTGAAGATCGTGCCGCCGCCGCGCGCGGCCAGATGCGGGCGCACCAGCTTCATCAGCCGCAGCGAGGCCAGCGGACCGGAAGCGAAACCGGCGACAAACGCTTCGTCGCTGACATCGTCGAGCTTGCCCAGCGGCACTTCCTGCGCGGAATTGACCAGCACGTCGATGCCGCCCAGTTCGGCCACGGTGGCGGCCACCACCGCGTTGAGATCGTCGGCGTTTTTCACATCGCCGGCCAGCGCCAGCGCGGTGCCGCCGCGTTCGCGCACCAGCGCGGCGGTTGCTTCGACTTTGGCCAGCGTGCGCCCGGTCACCGCGACGGCGGCACCCGCGCCGGCCATCGCCAGCGCCACGCCGCGACCAATGCCTTGCCCGCCGCCGGTAATCAGCGCTACTTTGCCGACCAGTCCGGTCATCACTCTCCCTTTGCGGTGTTCGTAGATTATTTGCGATCATTCTACGCATGGAGTTGACAGAATGGCAAGTAGGGCCGAACTTTGCGTCAAAGAAATGCAGTGGGAGATTCCGAAATGGCGGTTTGCCGGACGGGGTCGCCAAAAGGCGGGGTGCGATGGACAAGACGTGGGATCGGGAAGTTGATGTCGTGGTAGTCGGCTCGGGGGCGGGCGGGCTGTTGACCGCGCTGGTGGCGGCCACCAACCGCGCCGAAGTGCTGATCATCGAAAAGGCCGCGCAATGGGGCGGCACCAGCGCGACCTCGGGCGGGGGGATCTGGATCCCCGGCAGCGACCAGGCGCGCGCCGCCGGGTTTGAAGACAATCTTGACGATGCCTTTCGCTATGTCCGCGAGCTGTCGGCGCCGAATGTGCCCGATGCCAATATCCGCGCCTTTGTCGACAATGCGGCGGGCATGCTGCGCTGGCTGACCGCGCACACCCCGCTGGTCTATACCGCGCAACCCTACCCCGATTACCATGCCGAAAACCCCGGTGGATCGCCCGCCGGCTATCGCACGCACTTGCCCGAAACCTTTGACGGCACGCTGCTTGGCGAAGATCTCAAGACGCAGCGGTTCCCTTCGCCCGCGGCCAGCCTGTTCGGCTATCTCAACTGGACTTTTGCCGAGACCTATCTGCTGCTGTTCCGCACCAAGGGCTGGGCCACCGGGCTGGCGCGGATGATGGCCAATTACTGGTTTGACTGGCCGCTGCGGTTTTCCTCGCGCAAGGATCGGCGGCTGACGCTGGGCAATGCGCTGACCGGCGGCTTGCGCGTGGCGCTCAACCAGGCCGGGGTGCCGCTGTGGCTGTCGACCCCGCTGCGCGAACTGGTGCGCGAAGATGGCGCCATTGTCGGTGTGGTGGTCGATCACGACGGCAAACCCTGCCGCATCTGCGCGCGCAAGGGGGTGGTGCTGGCCGCCGGCGGGTTCGACAAGGATCAGGCGATGCGCGATGCCCATGCGCCGCTCTATCCCAACGCCAAGTTGTCGGGTGGGGTGAGCAGCAATACCGGCGATGCGATCCGCGCCGGACAGGCGATCGGGGCGGGCACGCTCAACCTGCATTCGGCCTGGGCGGCGCCGGTGTTCCATGTTCCGGGCGAAGACCGCGGCCGGCTGGTGACCATCGAGCGCGCGCTGCCCGGCTGCATCATGGTCCACCAAGGCGGGCAACGCTATCTGAACGAAGCGGCCTCGTATCATATCGTCGGCCAGCAGATGGCCCGTCGCCACGCCGAACATGGCGATGCCAGCCCGAGCTGGGTGGTGTTCGATCACCGCTTTCGCCGGCAGTTCCCGATGGGGCCCTTGCTGCCGCTGGTGCCCGACTGGCTGCAAGCGGCGGGCGTGCGCAAGATTTTGAAAAAGGGGCGCTCGATCACCGCGCTGGCGCAGGCGATCGGTGCCGATCCGGCGGTGCTGGCGACGACCATCGCCCGCTTCAACGCGCATGCGGCCAGTGGCGAAGACCCCGAATTCCACCGTGGCGAAGCCGCCTATGACCGGATGTATGGCGATTATCGCCACCAGCCCAATCCGTGCCTGCGCCCGCTGACCGAGGCGCCGTTCTATGCCATGCCGATCTATCCCGGCGATATCGGCACCAATGGCGGGCTGATGACCAATGCCCGCGCGCAAGTGGTCGATCAGGCCGGCACGCCGATTGCCGGGCTCTATGCGGTGGGCAACAATGCCGCTTCGGCGATGGGGGAAAGCTATCCGGGGGCCGGGGTCACGCTCGGTCCGGCGCTGACCTTTGGCTATATCGCGGCGCGCGATCTGACCGGCGCCAACAGCTGATCGGGCCGGCCGGGCCGGTTCGGGCCCGGCCGGGATCGATCATTCCGCCGCTTGCGGCAGCGGTTCGCCCCAATGCGGGTCATTTTCATTGCACAGCCGGTTGGTATCGTCCCACAATCCCGCCGGCGGGACCGGGGTGATGCCGAGCTCTTCGCGGATCGCGCTGATCGGCCGGTCGATCCAGTCACGCCACGGGGCGAGCATGATCGGGTAGGTCCAGTTGCGCCCCTGCGCGGCGCCCTGGTATTCGGCTTCGAGGTTGATCACCATCGCTTCGGGATAGTGCAGCCCGTCCTTCATGATCGTCTTGGCTTTGAGATACATCTGGATGCGGTTGAAGAACCCGGCCAGCGCGGGCACGAAATAGCGCACTTTGGCATGCATGTTGGCGGTCAGCAGCGCGACTTCGCCGCCGTGGTTGGGGCCAAAGCCGGTAACCAGATGTTCGATGTCGTGCGTCAGCGCGGTCTGGCGCAGATAGAACGTGAAATCGTCGACCACCTCGATCTCGCGATAGAAGATATCGAGTTCATAGCCGCTGTTGACCATGAAATCGTGCAGCGCCGCGCCGAGCGTTCCCGGCGCGCAGTGGCTGACTTCGTCGATCTTGAAATCGGCCAGCCGGCGCTGTTCCAGCCATTGCGCAAACCGGGGCAGACGCGCCTTTTCGCTGTCGAACAGCCTGAAGATCTCGGGAAAATCCTCGAGCTGCATCAGGATCTGCGCGATTTCGGGAATATAGGCGGTGTTGGGCACATCGGCCCCGTTGCGGCGCAGCATCTCCTGCGCGATCAGCGCGCGCAAGTCGCGGTGGTTGAGGTATTTTGACGAGCTGACCAGCGTCGAACTGGTGGTGGCGATCGGGCGGATTGCTCCGTTGAAATAGGCGCGTTCGCCCTCGCCGATTTTGACTTGCGTCATGCTGGCTACTCCGCTGCAATCGCCTGGCTGATGTTTTCATTCGCCGGCGCGAGGAATTCGCCCGGGGTAGCCCCGGTGTAGGCCCCGTTTTCAAAAGTCGGCACGCCGTTGACCAGCGTCAGCCTGGTGGGCATCGGCTTGCGCGTGAAGCGCCAGGTCGTGCCGCCGCGCCCGTTGGGCACATCGAACGCCTTTTCCATCTCGCGCCGTTGCACTTCATCAAGGTTGAACACCGCAATATCGGCGCGTTTGCCCACCGCGATCACGCCGCGATCGGTCAGATTGAAGTGCAGCGCCAGCTTGCCGGTCATCACGTGGACGGCTTCTTCAAGCGTCAGCTTGCCTTCATCGCGCACATATTGGGTCAGCAGCAGCGCGTTTTCGCCCGCGCCGCACAGCATCTGCAAATGCGCGCCGGCATCGGAAATATTGCCCACCGTGCGCGGATCGCGCATCAGTTCGATGGTCAGGCCTTCGTCCTTGGGAAACGGTGCCATGTGCACGGTGGACAGCGTGCCGTTTTTCAGGATCCATTCGGCCATTGCATCCGAACGGTGCAGGCCGAGGCTGTCGGCATAGTCCTTGAGCGTGATGCCGACCGGGCCGGTGCCGTTTTCGCTGTCGATCAGGAACAGCTCCTGCGGGTTCTTGAGCGGCGAATGATCCCATGCCTGGGTGTCCCAGCTTTCGCGGGCGCGGGCGCGCCAGGCGGGATCGGCCAGCAGCGCGGCCTTTTTGCCGTGATCGTCTTCGAGCACGACTTCGTGCCAGACATAATCGTTCGACTGCGCAAAAATCAGCGATTTGACCAGGCTGAGCGTCGATGTCGGCGAAACGTGGGCATAGCCGGGCCAGACATCGACCCCGGCGGCACGCATGGCCTCGACACTGGCCTGCATCGCCGGCCGGATCTGCTGCTGGAATTCGAGCGTGGGCACCGCGCCGGCAATCTGCACCTTGATCGGCCGTCCGGCCAGCAGCCGCGACAGGCGCTCCAGATTGGCAGGGCCGGTCATCCGCATGAACGTGTCGACAATCACCTGGTAGCAACAGCCGGGATAGCGTTCCATCACGTCAAACAGCGCGGCAAATTCGGCATCGCTGGCCTTGAGCGAGGGTACCGGGCGGTTCTGCCCGTCGTGATCGTGCAGATTGTCGGACATGCCGAGCGCGCCGGCGGCCAGCGCATCGTCGAGCAATTCGGCCATCCGGGTGATTTCCTCGGGCGTCGCTTCGCGATCCCACGCTTCCACCCCCATCGCGGCAAGCCGGATGGCGATATGGCCGACATAGGCGGCATAGTTGAGCGGCACCCGCACATTGCGTTCAACCGAGGCGCGATATTCCGACCACAGGTTCCAGTCCCACGGCAGGTTCTGCATGAACGGACCTTCGGGGATGTCTTCAAAGAACGAAAAAATGCCGATCATCTCGCGCTGCGCCGGCATGTATTTGTGCAAGGGCGCGGGGGAAAATCCGCAATTGCCCATGATCATCGTCGTCGCGCCATAACCGGGCAGCGGATCGAGATCGTTCTGCCACCACATTGTCCCGTCGTAATGGGTGTGGCTTTCGATAAAGCCGGGGGTCACATAGCAGCCGTCGGCATTGAACACGCGTTCGCCCTGCGCGGCAAGATCGGGGCCGACTTCGACAATCGTGCCCTTGCTCACCCGGACATCGGCCTTGCGCGCGGGGGCGCCGGTGCCATCGACAACGGTGCCGTTCCTGATCAGGATATCGGTCATGCATGTTCTCCCACTGTGTTCGCCTGGCGCATCGCGGCCGGCGGTTCGCGCGCAGCATAAGCTGCCGCCGACAGCGGACGAAGCCGGGGCTTGCCTGCCGGATCATTTCGTTATCTGTTACAGATCACCATGCGATCCGAATCGACATCAACCGCGATGCTGGCGGTGCTGCGCCGCCATTTGCGCCAGGCCGGCTGGACCGTGCCGCGGCTGGCGCGCGAACTGGGTATCGGCGAAGCCACCGCCAAGCGCTGGCTGGCGGGCAAGGGGGTGACGCTCGACCGGCTCGATGCGCTGGCCCGCCTCGCCGGGCTGACGCTGGGCGATCTTGCGCGCGATGCTGAAGACCCGCCGAGCGGGCTGGCGCACGAATTGACGCTGGCGCAGGAAAAGGCGCTGTCGGCCAACATCTTTCTGTCGTTCCTGTTCATGGCGCTGCTCAACGGCATCCCGCCCGACGAAATCGCCGCCGACTTTGCGATTGCCCCGCGCGTGATGGAGCTCTCGCTCGCCCGGCTCGAACGGCTCGCGCTGATCGACCGGCTGCGCGGCGGGCGGGTGCGGGCGCGGGTCGATCGCGCCCCGGTGTTTCGAAAATTGCCGCTGCGCGCGCTGTTTGACCGGCACATGAAAGCGGCCTTCTTCGAACTCGACTATGGCCATCCGGCGACCAGCTACGTGTCCGAAGTGTGCAAATTGTCGCGGGTCGGCGCGGCGCAACTGGTCGAACTGATGGAGCGCTTCCGGCTCGAGATCCAGGCGCTGGCCGATCGCGACCGCCAGAGCGCCATGCTCGATCGCGACTGGTACGGCGCCTTGATGGTCATGCGCACGCTCGACACGACGCAAGTGCGCCGCGCCGGGGCGGGTGATTGGTAGGGCAGGGCGCCACGATCGCTGTGGTCGGGGCCTGCGCGCGGCACGGCAATCCTGCGTTGCAAACGCTGTGCAGTGCAATTTATTTCGCAAATCGATCAGAAATCGGTTATGGATTGCCAAAATGCGCTGCGGATGCCAGATGAGAATCGGCAATCCGTGGTGTTGCAAGGAGCAGGTGGGCAATGGCGACTTCCCGTGAATATGGTCTGGGTGAATTCGATTTTCCGCGTGGCTGGTTCATGATCGGCGCGGCCAGCGAAGCCACCCGCACTCCGGCCGCAATCCGCTATTTCGGCAAGGATCTGGTGCTCTATCGCGGGGAAAGCGGCACGCCCTATGTGGTCGATGCCTATTGCCCGCACATGGGCGCGCATTTGGCCAAGAACACCACCTCGTACATCGTGCGCGATGGCGAACATGTCGAAGGCGAATCGATCCGCTGCCCGTTCCATGGCTGGCGATTCGGCCCCGACGGCGCGTGCAACCACATCCCCTATTCCGACTTTATCCCCAAGGCGGCCAAGCTGCAGTCTTATCCGGTGGTCGAACGTGCCGGCATCCTGTGGCTGTGGCACGATCCCGAAGGGCTTGAACCCGATATCGAACTGGCCAATTTCGGCGGCCATTACGGCGAGCCGGGGTGGGTTGAATGGAAGATCGACTATATGGGCGATCTGACCTGCCACGGCATCGAGATCGTCGACAACATGGCCGATTTCGGCCATTTCGTGCCGATCCACGGCGCCACCGAATGGCAGTATTTTGCCAATGAGTTCAAAGGTCGCGAACTGCACCAATATTACAGCGCCGGGCACCGCACGCTGACCGCCGCGGCCGAAGACATGCTGGTGCTCGATACCTGGTACGAAGGCCCGGGCTTTCTCCAGTCGGAAATGGCCGGGACTTATGACAGCTTCATCATGATCGCCAACACCCCGGTGGAAAACGGCGTCAGCCGCGCCTGGCACGGCCTGATGGTCAAGGTCCACGACGGATCGCGCGAAACCACCGAGGAAGATCGCGCCAACGCGCTCGCCTATCAGGAAGGCAGCCGGCTCGCCTTTGCCCAGGATGTCGAAATCTGGGCGAACAAGCGCGAATGCCTCAATCCCATGGCGATCCCCGCCGATGGACCTTATGGCCGGGTGCGCACCTGGTATCGCCAGTTCTACAATCCGCGCGAAGCCGCGGCCGGTTTTCAGGAACGGGTCAACGGCCTGGTGGTGACGCTCGACAAGCGGCCCGGCAGTTGCGCAGCCTGACCATGGCCGGCGCCGAAGCGGCGGCGCCGCAGATCGATCCGCGGCGCAACGCGATGGCGCTGCGCGGCTTCCTTTGCCAGAATGTCGCGATCGGTTCGGCGTTCGGATCGTTCGGGGTGGTCGTGCTGACCTTGCAGGAGCGCTATGCTGTCGGGCGCGGCATGGCCAGCCTTGGCATTGCGCTGGCCGTGCTGATGATGGGGATCGGCTCGCCGCTGTCGGGGCGCCTGATCGGCCGGATCGGGTTGCGCTGGACAATGATGGCCGGCATCGCGCTGTCCGGGCTGGGCAATCTGGCGCTGGCCTTTGCGCCCAATTATGGCGTGGTGCTGCTGGCCTATGCGGTGCCGATCGGGCTGGGTCTGGCGATGTTCGGCCCGTTTCCCGCCAGCATCCTCGCCGCGCGCTGGTTTCAGCCCAAGCCGGGCCCGGCGATCGGGTTTGTCAACATGCCGGTGCTGATCGCGCTGGTGCCCATGGCGGTGGGGCCGCTGGTGCACGGCTATGGCCTGACCGGGCTCTATTGCGCGCTGGCGGCGCTGCATCTGCTGCTCTTGCCGATCGCCTGGGGCATCGTCGATGCGCCCGCTGGCGAAGCGCAGTCCGCCGCGCCCGCCGCCGCTACCGCCGGTGGCGCGCGCGTGCTGTCGCGGCCGCTGTTCTGGTTTGTCGCGACCGGATCGGGCGTGCTCCACGCCACCGGGATCGTGGTTGCCTCGCATGTCGTCGCGCTGGGGATCGAGGCGGGCCTGCATGGCAGCACCGCCGCGATGCTGCTGTCGATCATGGGCTCGGCCAGCATCATCGGGGCCTTCGGCGCCGGACTGCTGTGCGCGCGGATCGGCGCCCCGGCGACGCTGGCGCTGATCGCGGCAACCACCGCGCTTGGCTGGCTGGTGCTGATGGTCTCGCATGTCTTCGTGATCATGGCAGTGTTTGTCGCGCTGCTGGGCGCGGGTGGTGCCGGGGTGTTTCCGGCGATCAACGTGCTGGTGGGCGAACGGTTCGGTCTGGCCGCTGCGGTGCGCACGGTCGGGCTGCTCGGGATGATGATGCTGCCGTTCAATTTCGGGCTGCCGCCGCTGGCGGGTGTGCTGCACGATCGCACCGGCGGCTATGGCGCGGTGGCGCTGGTGATCGCGCTGGCCTGTGGCGCGGTGATGCTGATGTTTCTGGTGATGGCCCGGCTGGGTCGCCAGACGACCTTGCAGAAAGGGTAACGTGCAGTGGGCAGGCTGGACGGAAAGGTCGCGATCGTCACCGGCGGCGCGCGCGGCATGGGCGCGGCGACCTGCCGCCGCTTCGTGGCCGAAGGGGCGATGGTGGCGATTGCCGATGTGCTTGAAAGCGAAGGCCGCGCGCTGGCCGAAGAGCTTGGCGCCGCGGCGCGCTTTTTCCCGCTCGATGTCACCAGCGAAGCCGACTGGGCGCGTCTTGTCGCCGAAGTCGAAGCCGCGTTGGGCGGGATCGACGTGCTCGTCAACAATGCCGGCATTCTGCTGTTCAGGAGCATTCTCGAAACCACCAAGGCCGATTACGAGCGCGTGCTGGCGGTCAATCTGGTCGGCGAATTTCTTGGCGTGCGCGCGGTTGCGCCGGGGATGATCGCGCGCGGGCGCGGCGCGATCATCAACATTTCGTCGGTTGACGGGATGAAGGGCGCCAATGGCCTGGTGGCCTATGCCAGTTCGAAATGGGGCGTGCGCGGGCTGACCAAAGTCGCCGCGATGGAACTGGGGCACCGCGGGGTGCGGGTCAATTCGGTGCACCCCGGCGGGGTCGATACGGTGATGTCGAACCATGACCGTCGTGATCGCCGCGAGGTCGACAAGGCCTATGCCACGGTTCCGCTGCAACGCATCGGCGGGCCCGAGGAAGTGGCTGCCGCCACGCTGTTTCTGGCCAGCGAGGAAGCCTCCTACCTCAACGGTGCGGAAATCGTCGTCGATGGCGGGATGACCGTCGGCACCTATTACCCGGGCATGCCCGGCGCGCCGGCGGTCTGACCGGCAAACCGGCGCCGGTCGATTGCGGCAGCCGGTTCAGCACGCTTTCGCGTCAGTATGATTTCACCTGACCGCCGTCGACCATCAGCGTCTGGCCGGTGATATAGCTCGCCGCGTCGCTGGCGAGAAACACCGCCGCCGCGCCAATGTCGGTTTCACAATCGCCGATCCGGCGCAGCGGCACTTTTTCGATCGTTGCGGCATAGGCGGCGGGAAAATGTTCGCGCCACTGTTCGACCCCGGGTGAATTGGCAAACGGGCAGATCACATTGATGCGCACGCCCGCCGGGCCCCATTCGGTTGCCGCGACTTTCGACAGGCTGCGGATCGCCTCTTTGGCGGCGCCATAGGAGGCCTGCAACGGCATCCCGCCAATGCCCGCGCCGCTGCCGAAATTGATCACCGAGCCGTGGCTGGCGACGAGATGCGGATAGGCCGCCTGCATCAGCAGAAAAGTCGCCCACAGCCCGGTGCCGAGCGCGAGTTCCATCGCGGCGGCGGTGGTCTCGATCAGCGGCAATTGCTGCGAGGCCTGCGCGGCATTGACCAGCGTATCAAGCCGGCCAAACCGCTCCACCGCGGCCTCGACCACCCCGGGCAGCGCGGCGCGGTCCATCAGATCGACCGGCATGAACGCCACCTCGCCAAATGCGGACAGTTCGGCAGCGGTGGCCTCGCCAAGCCCGACTTCGCGATCGACGATCAGCACGCGTGCACCAGTCTTGACGAACGCGGTGGCGACGCCTTTGGCCACGCCGCGCGCACCCCCGGTAACGATCGCCGCTTTGCCCTGCAACTGCATGCCGTGTTCTCCCATCAGGCGAATTTTGCGTTCTGTACGCTGCTCGATATCGTGAAAAAATGCAAATATCGACATGAAAATGCCGAAACGCGTAATTTTGGGAGCAAATGCAGCCGCTCCAGCCCCGATCTGCCAGCGCGCAAGGCAAGATGCGTAGCAAAAAGGCAACATAGCTACGGATTTTGCAGTCAAGATTGCGAATCACTATGCCTAAGCGTATTCAAAGCGCGATAATCCGATGCGTATTGATGCATCCGACATGATGGAGAGGAAACGATGAGGACGCTTCTCGCGGCCACGGCGCTGTCCGGCCTGACCTTGATCACCAGCCCTGCCATCGCGGACGAGGCTTTGCCGGCCACGCCAGTTGCCGGCAGCGACCAGAGCGGCCTTGGCGAAATTGTCGTCACGGCGCAGAAGCGGTCGGAAAACATCCAGAACGTGCCGATCGCCATCTCGGCGGTCTCGGGCAGCTACCTTGCCACGCGCGAGATCGCCTCGATCGATCAGCTGGGTTCGATCGCGCCCGACATGCAGATCGCGCGCGCGCCGTCGGACAAGACGATCACCCAGATTTCCATTCGCGGTTCGGTCACGATCAACCCGGCGGTTACCTGGGAACCGGCGGTCGGGCTCTATCTCGACGGTGTCTATATCGCCAAGGCGCAAGGGTCGGTGTTCGATGTCGCCGATCTCGATCGCATCGAAGTGCTGCGCGGGCCGCAGGGCACGCTCTATGGCCGCAACGCGCTGGCCGGCGCGGTCAATCTGGTGCCCAGGGCGCCCACCGGCAAATTCGACATGGCGCTCGATGCGTCCTACGGCAATTACAATTACTGGAAGAGCAAGCTGGTGGTTGACCTGCCCGAATGGAACGGGTTTTCGGTCAAGCTTTCCGGCCAGATCGAACAGCGTGACGGCTTTGTCAAAGTGGTCGGCAACCCGACCAGCAGCGAGCTGAACAATCTTGATGCCAAAAGCGCGATGGTCCAGGTGCATTACCAGCCGGCGGGATCGGCATTCGTCGCGAATTATCTGTTCGATTATTCCAATCGCAATGAAAAGCCCGATTTTTCACAGCTCTACAGCGTCTACACCGATCACAGCGCCTATGCCATCTTCGACCCGCTCAGCCCCAGCTATGCGGGCATTCCGCTGGCGCAGTTCGCCTCGACCACGCGCCAGTCGGCAACTGCGATCGACGGCAATCCCGAATATGAAAAATCGGCCACTTATGGCCATGCGCTGACGCTGACGCTGCCGCTCGGCGAAGCCACGCTGAAATCGATCACCGCCTATCGCTGGATGCACTGGCAGGATTCGACCGATCTCGACGGGTCGCCGCTGGCGATCGCGTTTACCCAGCGCAACACGCGGTTTCACAGCTTCAGCGAAGAACTGCAATTGACCGGCAAGGGGTTGGACAGCAAGCTGAACTATGTTTCCGGGCTATTCTATTACCGCGAATATGCCGGAACCGACAATCCGCAGAGCTATTTCTTCGGATCGGCCGACTACCTTTCGGCTTATGGTTCGAACACCACCGCATTTGCCGCCTATGCCCAGGCCGATTACAGCTTTACCGACCAGCTGAAGCTGACCCTAGGCGGGCGCTATACCTATGAACAGAAGGACATCAGCCGATTCCTCGCGGTCAACGGTGCGACGGTTGCCAATATCGCCTTTGGCGACATTCCCGCCGCCAATTACAACAGCTTTACCCCTGCTGCGACGCTGGCCTATCAGGCCAACCGCGATATCAATCTTTATGCCCGCTATGCCCGCGGTTTCAAATCGGGCGGGTTCAACGGCGAAACCAATATCTTCCAGGACCCCAACGCGCCCAAGGGCTGTTATGACGGGGCAACCGAGCTGTGCAATCCCTACAAGCCGGAAACCGTCGACAGCTATGAACTCGGCGCCAAGACGCGGCTGCTTGGCGGCCGGATGATCCTCAACCTTGCCGCGTTCTGGGACGAGCACAAGGATATCCAGCTGTCGGTATTCACCGCCTCGGGCGCGGCAGCCTCCGAAGTGCTCAACGCGGCGAGGGCGCGCATTCGCGGGCTGGAGGGCGAACTGACGCTGCGCCCGATTGACGCGATCACTGTCCACGCCTCGGCCGCCTATCTCGATTCACGCTATGAAAGCTACCTTGATGGCGGTGTCGACGTGTCCGGCAATCGCGCCTTTCCGCATGCGCCGCACTATACCGCTTCGGCCAGCCTCGATGCGCGGCTGGCCGAGGGGAACTGGGGCCGCTTCTCGGTGTCGGGCGATGTCAATTACACCGCCAGCTATTTCACTTTTCCCTATGCGCTGACCAACAGCCAGCAGACCGCCTATCAGACGCTCGCTCCGGCCCAGGTGTTCGTCAATGCCCGCGCCACCTTGGCGCAAATTCCGGTTGGCGGCACCACCGCGCAAGTCTCGCTGTGGGGCAAGAACCTGTTCAATTTCAAAAAGCCTGACAATTTCATCGACTTCGGCCCGTCGTTCGGCGGGCTGACGCTGGCCTATTTCCCCGATCCGCGCACTTATGGCGTGACGCTTGGCATGAAGTTCTGACGATGCTGCTGGCAGGCAAACGGGCGCTGGTCACCGGCGCGGCGTCGGGCATCGGGCGCGCCACCGCGATCCGCCTTGCCGCCGAAGGCGCGCAAGTCACGATCGGTGACCGCGATGAAGCGGGCATGGAGCACACGGCGGGGATGATGGCATCTCCGCCGGTGATCCAGCGCTATGATGCGGCGGATGCGGCATCGTGCGCGAGGCTGGTCGCGGTGGCGGCGCGCGACGGGCTCGATGTGGTGTGCAACATTGCCGGGATCCTGCAATGGGGCAGGTCCGAACAGTTTCCGGTCGATGATTTCAATCGCGTGATGCAGATCAATGTGTCCAGCGTGTTCGCGATCATCCAGGCCGCGCTGCCGCATCTGCTGCAAAGCCGGGGCACTGTCGTCAACACCGCTTCGGCCGCGGGACTGGTCGGCATCGGCTATACCGTTGCCTATGCGGCATCGAAACACGCGGTGGTCGGGCTGACCAAGAGCCTGGCGATCGAATATGCCGCCGCCGGGGTCCGCTTCAATGCGATCGCGCCGGGGCAGGTCAACACGCCGATGACGCAGCAGACCACCTCGCCCGACGCGATCGACCCCGGCCTGCTGATGCGCAACGCGCCGAAATTGCGCGACGGGGTCTGCGATCCGGCCGATATTGCCGAACTGTTCGCGTTTCTCGCCAGCGACAAGGCGGCGAAGATGACCGGGGCGATCGTCGCGATCGACGGCGGGCAAGTCGCCGGCTGAAGCGGCGGTCAGGGCTCTGCCAGCAGCACCCGTGCCGCCTCTGCCCCATCGAGCAGGGCATTGGCGCGGTGCACCACGCGCCAGGTGCCATTGCAGCGGCGCAGGCGCCAGCGGTTGGCGGCGACGCGGTGCGCGGCAAAGCTGCCGGCCTGATGGCGAAACACCACCGAATGCCCGCGCGCTTCGGCGTGATCGCCGTCGAGCGTGATCGCCACCGGGCCGAGCAGATGCGCGCAGCCTTGCGCCATCAGCGCGCGATGGACCGGTCCGTCGATCAGCGCGGCGATGGCGGCATGGCCGCTGGCGATGGCAAAGCCGACGACTTCATATGCGCCGTCCGGTGCCCACAGGGCCGCCAGCGCGGCGGCATCGCCGCTGTCGGCGAGCGGACCGTACCGCGCGATCAGCGCGCGGATCGCTTCATGATCTTCCAGCGCGGCCAGCCGTGCCTCGAGCGCAGCGAGGCGCTCGGGCAAGCCGGCCGGCGCTTCACCGGATTGGTTGGCGGGCACGCGCGGGGGATTACTGCGCGGCGTTGTGCCCGGCCTTGCGCCCGAAAAAGGTGCAATCGGCCAGGCTCAACCCCGAGGAATAGCCGTGCCCCCAGGCCGGCAGGCCCGACGTGCAGCGGCCGGCGGCAAACAGCCCGGGGATCGGCGTTCCGCCCCGGTCGAGCACTTCGGCGGCGGCGCTGGTTTTCAACCCGCCGAGCGTGAAGAAGCTGAAATAGCTGGTGGCAAAGTTGAGTTCGAGCGCGACGAACGGCGCCTGGTCGAGCGGCACCAGCGTGGGTTGCTGCTTGTCGAACAGCGGATCACGGCCTTCGTGCGCATGGCGGTTGTAGAACGCCATCGTCGCCGACAGCGTGCCGGCGGGCATTTCGAGTTCGGCTTCGACTTCTTCCCAGGTCTCGCCGGTGCCGGCGATCGAGATCCCGGCCAGCTCGAACGGTTGCGTAAAATGCGCGCTGTCGAGCAGCAGATAGACTTTGCCGCCCGGCTGGTCGATCGCGCAGCGGCTGACCCGCCCGTGATAGCAATCCTCGTTGATGAAGCGCTGGCCGACGGTATTGACGAACACGCCATGCGCCTGTTCGGCCGGAATGGTCCACGGACAGGTGGTGAAAAACTGGTCCATGTGGATCGCATCGCCGCCGACCGACTGCCCCAGTTCGATGCCGATGCCATCGTCGCGGTCGCCGATCGGGCTGTTGATGCGAAACGAGTCGGGGCAATATCGCGCGCGCATCGCCTGGTTGAACACGAAGCCGCCGGTTGCCAACACGACCCCGCGCCGGGCGCGGACAAAACGGTGCTGGTTGTCGATCCGCACCACCAGCCCGGCGACGCGGTCATCGTCGACGATCAGCGCGACTACGCGGGCATCGACATGGATGTCGACGCCAAGATCGCGCACCCGGCGTTCAAGAATATCGACCAGTGGCCGTCCGCCGCCCCACCCGTGATGGCGGATGACATGGCCGCGCGGCGCCGGCCGGGCCTGCTGGCGAAACGGGCTGGCCGCCTCGCTGCCCGACCAGATCAGCGTCGAATCATCGGTCGGCTCGATCACTTTGCCGGGCAGGTAATTGCCGCGATAGGGCACGCCCTGATCCTTGAGCCACTGGTAATGCGCCAGCGCCTCGCGGCCATAGACCTCGCATTTGGCCGTATCGACGCAAGGCCCCCCGGCGAGTTTGAGATAGGCGGTGAAATCCTCGACGGTATCGGCAAAGCCCGCGGCAAGCTGGGCATCGGTGCCGCCACCGATATAGATTTCGCCGCCCGACAGCGCCGAAGCCCCGCCGCTGCCCGACGACCGTTCAAACAGCATGACCGCAGCGCCCGCCTCGGCCGCTTCGATCGCGGCGCAGGCCCCGGTCGCGCCAAATCCGACAATCGCCACATCGGTGGTAAAATCCCAGTGCGGCACGTTCGCCATCGCGAGCGGGCGGTGGTGGGAAGAGGCAGTCATCGCAGTTCCTCTTGGTTGCGCTGCGCGCCAAAGTCGCGCGTCAGCGGGATCGGTTCACCCGTTGCGGGCCTTGACCATGTCGAGCGCGACATCGACGATCATGTCTTCCTGCCCGCCGACCATCTTGCGCCGGCCCAGTTCGACCAGAATCGCCCGGGTATCGAGGTCATACGTCTGCGCCGCCTTTTCGGCGTGGCGCAGAAAGCTTGAATAGACCCCGGCATAGCCAAGGCTGAGGGTTTCGCGATCGACCCTCACCGGACGGTCCTGCAGCGGCCGCACCAGATCTTCGGCGGCATCCATCAGCGCCATCACGTCGCAGCCATGGTTCCAGCCCTTGCGATCGGCCGCCGCGGCAAACACTTCGAGCGGGGCATTGCCGGCGCCGGCGCCCATTCCGGCGAGGCTGGCGTCGATGCGCACCGCGCCGCATTGCGCGGCGACGATCGAATTGGCGACGCCCAGCGAGAGGTTGTGATGGGCATGCATGCCGCGCTGGGTATCGGGTTTGAGTACCCGATCATAGGCTTCGAGCCGCGCGCGCACCCCGTCCATGTCGAGCGCGCCGCCGCTGTCGGTAACATAGACGCAATGCGCGCCATAGCTTTCCATCAGCTTTGCCTGCCGGGCCAGCGCCTCGGGCTCGATCATGTGGCTCATCATCAGAAAGCCCGACACATCCATGCCCAGATCGCGCGCGATGCCGATATGCTGCTTCGACACGTCGGCTTCGGTGCAATGCGTGGCCACCCGCACCGAGCGCACGCCGATGGCACAGGCGCGGCGCAGTTCCTCGACCGTGCCAAGGCCGGGCAGGATCAGCGTGGTCAGCACGCTGCGTTCGAGCACGCCGGCAACCGCTTCGAGCCATTCCCAGTCGGTATGCGCGCCAAACCCGTAGTTGAAGCTGGTGCCCGACAGGCCGTCGCCATGCGCCACCTCGATCGCATCGACCCCGGCCCGGTCGAGCGCGGCGGCGATCGCCACCACGTGATCGAGCCCGTACATGTGGCGGATCGCATGCATGCCATCGCGCAGCGTGACATCCTGGATATAGAGCTTGTCGCCCGCTTCGACGTTGAACCCGCCCATCATGCCGCCTCCACCGCCATGCGCCGCGCGGCGAGGCGTTCGCCGGTCGCCTTGGCCGCAGCGGTCATGATGTCGAGATTGCCCGAATAGGGCGGCAGGTAATCGCCGGCGCCTTCGACTTCGAGCAGGATCATCGTCTTGATCCCCGAAAATTCGCCGAGGCCGGGGATTTTCAGCCGGTTGTTGTCGCCAAAGCGTTCGAACTGGACGTCCTGCTTGAGCCGATAGCCGGGCACGTATTTCTGCACTTCGGCGACCATCTCCGCAACCGAAGCGCGGATGGCGTCTTCATCGGCCTCGGCCGACAGCGTGAACACCGTATCGCGCATGATCATCGGCGGTTCGGCAGGGTTGAGGATGATGATCGCCTTGCCCCGCGTCGCGCCGCCGACCTGTTCGATCGCGCGCGCGGTGGTGCGGGTGAATTCGTCGATATTGGCGCGCGTGCCCGGCCCGGCCGAACGCGACGAAACGCTGGCGACGATTTCGGCATAGTGCACTTTGGCAACGCGGCTGACCGCGGCAACCATCGGGATCGTCGCCTGGCCGCCGCAGGTCACCATGTTGACATTGGCGGCGCCAAGGTTGGCATCCATGTTGACCGGGGGCACGATGAACGGGCCGATTGCCGCCGGGGTCAGATCGACCACCTGGATGCCGTCGGCGCGCAAGGCTTCGTCGTGGGCCTGATGCGCATAGGCGCTGGTCGCGTCAAAGGCGATGGCGATGTCGCGATAGAGCGGGTGCCGGCGCAGCCCCTCAAGACCTTCATGCGTTGTCGCGATGCCATGCTGGCGGGCCAGCGCCAGCCCTTCGGACTTTTCGTCGATACCCACGACGATGGCGAGGTCCATGTTCTGCGGGTACTTGATCATCTTCATCATCAGATCGGTGCCGATATTGCCCGAGCCGATAATGGCTGCCTTTACGCGCGCCATCAGCTGTCCTTCATGCAAATTGGGCGACGCAGCGCCCGATCGGTTGTCCGCCATCGCTCAGCGTCATTTCGAAGCGGTCGCCCCGGCTGGCCGGCGCCAGCGGAACCAGACTGCCCGACAGGATCACGTCGCCGGCATCGAGCGCGACCCCATGCGCGCCCAGCGTATTGGCCAGCCAGGCCACGGCGGCGGCGGGATGGCCCTGCACGGCATGGCCATGGCCTTCGGACAGCGGCTGGCCGTTTTTGGTCACCGCGACATGCAGCCCGGCCAGATCGCGCCCGGCCGGGTCGATCCGTTCCTCGCCCAGCACGAACACGCCGCACGACGCGTTGTCGGCGATCGTGTCGACAATGCTGATGGTCCAGTCGCGGATGCGCGAATCGACAATTTCAAAGCACGGCGCGATCGCTTCGGTCGCCGCCAGCACGTCGGCCGGGGTCACCCCGGGGCCATCGAGCGGCGATTTGAGGATGAACGCTATTTCGGCTTCGGCGCGCGGCGCGATCAGCGCCTTGCCGTCGATGTCGATCGGCCCGCGAACCTCCATCCAGTCGGTCAGAAAGCCGAAATCGGGTTGGTGCACGCCGAGCATGTCCTGCACCGCCTTGCTGGTCGCGCCGATTTTCTTGCCGATCACGCGCTCGCCCTGGCCCAGCCGGCGCGCCAGGAAATTGAGGCTGATCGCATAGGCATCGTCGATTGTCAGCGACGGGTCCTGCTCGATCAGCGGGGCGATCGTGCTGCGTGTCCGCAGCGCCGCGAACAGCGCGGCTCCGAACCGGTCAGCGACAGGCATCGAGAAACTCGATCGCATAGGCGTTGAATTCGCGGGCGCGTTCGACCTGCACCCAGTGGCCGGTGCGGCCAAAGGTGATCGTGCGCACATCGCGGCACTGGTCGAGAAACAGCCGGGTGTGCGCTTCGGGGCAGAATTCGTCGTTCAATCCCCACATCACCAGGATCGGCCGGGTCACTTCGCCCAGCCGCGGGCCGAGATCGGGGGTGCGCATGCGCGCGAGCACGTCCTTGGACTGGGTGCAGGCCACGGCATAGCGTTCGGCAACCAGCGTATCGGTGATCAGGCCGTGCGCATCGGGGTGCAGCAGATTGGCAATCAGCCGGCGCTGTTCGGCCAGATCGAAATCGGGGCTGCCGAAATTCGACATCATCTTGGCAATGCCGGGCATGGTGAAATAGGCTTCGCGCGGCGCGACGCAGCCGGGCGCCATCAGCACCAGCGCGCGGGTGAAGCCGGGATGATCGAGCGTCAGTTGCAGCGCGATCCCGCCGCCCAGCGAATTGCCGACCAGCGCGGCGTGGGTGATCCCGTGCGCCAGCAAGGCTTCGTGGAGCGTGTCGGTGAACAGTTGCAGCGTATAATCAATCCCGGTCGGCTTTGACGACGCGCCATAGCCGACCAGATCGGGCAGGATCACGCGATAGCCGGCGCCGACAAAGGCATCGATGTTCTGGCGAAAATTGGACTGGCCCGATGCGCCCGGCCCGCTGCCGTGCAGAAACACGATCGGCGCGGCGGCGGGATCGCCGGCTTCGGCGATGTGAATGGCATGGCCACTGCTGGTGTGATGGGTGGCAAAGCGCAAGTCAGCCATGGGACAGCCGGTTCCGGATGATCAGAGGAAAGTGAATGTCGGCGCTTCGCCGAGCATCGCGCCGATCACGTCTTGCGTGCGGTTGGCGGGATCGTTGGCGACATGCGCGCGCCCGGCGTGGAGATCGAGCCAGGGCTGGATGATCGCGCTGGTCAGGTAGATCGCGCGCCCGCCGAGCAGTTGCACGATATCATCGACCAGCTCGGCCAGCCGGCGCACGACGCTTGCCGAATTGTAGGCATAGAGCGTGCGCTGCTCCATCGCGATCGCCTCGCCGCGTTCGGCATGGTCGATCAGATCGTCGAAAGTCAGCCGCAGCGTCTGTTCCATCTCGATCACCTGGGCATGCGCCCGGGCAATCGCGGCGAGCAGGAAGGGATCGTTTTTCGAGGCCTTGCCGGTGTTGGTCGAGACCCGGTTCTGCGCGATGGCGATCGCCGCGCTGATCGCCGCGCGCGCGCCGCCAAACGCCGCCGTCGAGACCGAGCGCATGAACACTTGCGCCCAGGGCAGGGTATAGAGCGGCCCCGGGTTGGTCGCCTGCCCGGGGTTGGTGCACAAATAGCCGTCGACCGCGCGATGCGTGCGATAGGCGGGCACGAACACATCGTCGACGATCACGTCGTGGCTGCCGGTGCCTTGCAGCCCGAACACGTGCCAGCTGTCGCGATCGATCGTGTAATCGCCGCGCGGCAGCAGAAATGCGCGCATGTCGGGCGCGCCGCCCGGTTCGGCCGGGGGCACCATCGCGCCCAGCACGACCCAGCGGCAATGCACCGACCCGGTCGAAAAGCCCCAGCGCCCCGACAGCCGGAAACCGCCATCGACCACCGTTACTTTGCCCACCGGCTGATAGCTGGATGAAACCAGCGTGGCCGGATCATCGCCCCACACCTCGGCCTGGGCGGCTTCGTCGAACAGCGCGATTTCATAAGGGTGGCAGCCGACCACGCCGAACATCCAGCCGGTCGACATGCAGCCTTCGGCGAGCGCCTTCTGCACATCGTAGAACACGTTGGGGTGCATTTCGAAACCGCCCCAGCGGCGCGGCTGCAGGATGCGGAAAAAACCCGCCTCCTGCAAATCGGCGATCGTCTGCGCGGGCACATCGCGATCGGCCACGCAGCGCGCGGCGCGATCGCGCAGCGCCGGGATGAGCGCCCGGGCGCGGGCGATCAGGTCGTCGGCGGCGGGGATGGTTGCGCTGCTGGCGGACAGAGTGGCCAAGCTTGCCATTGCGGATGTGCTCTCCCTTGCATCGACTCGCTGATGCGCACAGTTTGCCGTCATTCGTAATTTTGATTGCCATCCGATACGCAAATCGTCAATTGAAAAGCGCATGAGCTTTCGATAATGCAGTTTCGAATCTGGATTGCGGTCAAAATTCCGCAAATCGCCAAATCGGGAGAGGGGCCTGCGTGACGGGCATGGGTAAAATCGACTGTACGGGCCAGGTGGCGCTGGTCACCGGCGGCACGCGCGGGCTTGGGCGGCTGATCGCCGAGGCGCTTGCCGCGCATGGCGCCACGGTCACGGTGTGCGGGCGCCAGGCCCCCGACACGCTGCCCGCCGGGGTCGGTTTTCTTGCCGCCGACGTGCGCGATCCCGATCAGGCGCGGGCGCTGGTCGATGCGGTGGTGGCCGACCATGGCCGGATCGACATTGTCGTCAACAACGCCGGCGGTTCGCCCGCGGCACCGGCGGCAACGGCCTCTCCGCGCTTTTTCGATGCGATCGTGCGGCTCAATCTGCATGCGGCGATGTACGTCGCGCAGGCCGCGTTCGCGCATATGCAGGCGGCGCAGGGCGGCAGCATTGTCAATATCGCCAGCGTCGCCGGCATCCGCCCTTCGCCGATGACCGCCGCCTATGGCGCCGCCAAGGCGGGGCTGCTGAGCCTGACGCAAAGCCTGGCGCAGGAATGGGGGCCGGACGGGGTGCGCGTGAATGCGGTCATCGTCGGGCTGATGCAGACCGAAAATGCCGCGGCGACGTATGGTGATGAAGCGGCGCAGGCGGCGGTTGCCCGTTCGCTGCCGCTGCGCCGCATGGGCACCGGCGCCGATGTTGCCGGGGCGGTGTTGTGGCTCTGTTCGGATCTGGCTGGCTGGGTCAGCGGGGCACGGATCAATGTCGATGGCGGGGGCGAGCGCCCCCATTTCCTCGAACTGGTAAAGGGAGAATAGGCCATGGGCATCAAGGCGCTCGGCTATGTCGTGATCGAAACCGCCCGGCCCGCGGCATGGGACGAATTTCTGTGCGGCTTTGTCGGGGTGATGCGCACCGGCGATGCGGTTGACGGCGCGGCGCTCTATCGCATCGATGATCGGGTGTTCCGGTTCCGCGTCGAACCCGGCACGCGCGAATGGTTCGTGGCGGCAGGCTATGCCGTGACCGATCGCGCTGCGCTCGACGCGCTGGCCGAAGCGGTGGCCCGCGCCGGGCGTCCGGTCACCTGGGCCAGCGCTGCCGTCGCCGCCGGGCGCGGTGCCGAGGCGATGTTTGCCACCAGCGATCCGGCCGGCAACGGGCTGGAGCTCTATTGCGGCGATGCCTGTACGGCCGAACCGTTCGTATCGCCGATCGGCGTGCCCGGCTTTGTCACCGGGGCGCTGGGGATGGGCCATGCGGTGTTTTCGGCACCGAATTTCGACGAAACGATCGTTTTTCACCGCGATGTGCTGGGGTTCCACGAAACCGACATGCCGCGCTTCCAGCTGTTTGGGCCCGATGGCCCGTCGATGGGCTTTGCCTTTCTCCATGCCGACAATGGCCGCCACCATTCGATTGCCTTTGGCGAAGGCCCGGTGCCGCCGGCAGGGCTGGTCCACATCATGCTCGAACTGCCGACGCTGGTTGATGTCGGCATGGCGCACGATCGCATGAAGCGCTTCGGCTATCCCGAAAGCGCGACGCTTGGCCGCCATGTCAACGATCAGACCACCGGGTTCTATGTCCAGACGCCGGGCGGGTTCGATCTCGAAATCGGCTGCGACAGCCTGGTGATCGATCCCGCCAGCTGGGAAACCACGCGGCACGAGGGGATCAGCGTGTGGGGCCACGAATGGGCCTGGCAAAAGGCGATGGCCGCGGCGCAGGGGGAACAGGCGTGACCATCACCGCAGGAACGCTCGACAAGCGCATGAGCGCGCGCGACATCGTCGCGCAGTTGTCCGACGGGATGACGCTGGGGATCGGGGGCTGGGGCCCGCGCCGCAAGCCGATGGCGCTGGTGCGCGAAATCCTGCGCTCCGATCTCAAGGATCTGACCGTGGTCGCCTATGGCGGCGCCGATGTCGGCATGCTCTGCGCCGCGGGCAAAGTGCGCAAACTGGTGTTCGCGTTCGTTTCGCTCGATGCCATCCCGCTCGAACCGTGGTTTCGCAAAAGCCGCGAGGCCGGCGCGATCGATGTGCTCGAACTCGATGAAGGCATGTTCCAGTGGGGGCTCAAGGCCGCCGCGTTCGGATTGCCGTTTCTGCCGACGCGGGTGGGGCTGGGCACCGATCTGGCCGAACTGGGCGGGCTCAGGACGGTGACCAGCCCTTATGACGATGGCGAAACGCTGATCGCGATGCCCGCGCTCAAGCTCGATGCCGCGCTGATCCATGTCAATCGCAGCGACTGGCGCGGCAATGTGCAACTGCTGGGCGCGGACAGCTATTACGACGAATGGTTCGCGAGGGCCGCCGACAGGACCTATGTCTCGTGCGAGGAACTGGTCGATCGCATCGAGGATCATTATCCCGATGATGCCCAGGCGCAGGCGTTCGAGCGCTGCTTTGTCAGCGGCGTGGTCGAAATTCCCTGCGGCGCGCATCCCGGATCGATGCCGCCGGTCTATGGCTGGGACAGCAAGGCGTTCAGGGCCTATGCCGAGGCGGCGCGCGATCCCGGCGACTGGGCGGCGGTGAAAGACCGTTTCGTCGGCGCCGACGAGGCCGACTATCTCAAATCCTTTGGCGGAAAGGAGGCGGTTGCGGCTCTCCCGCTGCCGATTTTCTGATGACCGATGCAACGCTTGCCGACTTGTGCATTTTTGCCGCCGCCGAGGCGTTTCGCGGCAATGGCGAGATCATCGCCACCGGTGTCGGGCCGATCCCGCGGCTGGGGGCGAGCCTCGCCAAACTGACGCACAGCCCCGAACTGATGATGACCGATGGCGAAGCCTATCTGGTCGAACAGCCGGTGCCGCTGGGGCCGCGCGGCTATGATGACCGCAAAAAGGCCGGCTATCTGCCGTTCAGCCGGTTTTTCGACAGCGCGGTGTGGACCGGTCGGCGTCATGCCATGGTCACCCCGACGCAGATCGACCGGTTCGGGCAGATCAACCTGTCGCGGCTGGGCGGGACTCACCTGCATCCCAAGACGCAGATGCTGGGGGTGCGCGGGTTTCCCGGCAACACGATCTATCACCCCAATTCGTTCTTCTTTCCGCAGCATTCGCCGCGCGTCTTCGTGCCCGGTGAAGTCGACATGATATCGGGCGTTGGCTACAATCCGGCGCGCCGCGTGCCGGGCGGCAATTTTTCGGGCGTCGCGCTGCGCCGGGTGATCACCAATTTGTGCGTGATCGATTTTGGCGGGCGCGACCATGCGATGCGGGTCATCTCGCTGCATCCCGGCATCACCTTCGACACGGTGCAGGCGGCGACCGGCTTTGCGCTGGAACGGCTCGATCACCTGCCCGAAACCGCCGTGCCCGGCGCCGACGATCTCGCGGTGATCGCCGCGATGGACCCGCACGGGATTCGTGCCGGGGTGTTCAAGGACAATCCGCCCGCCCGCCCGGCGGCATGAAAGGAACCTGCGCGATGAGCGATCTGGTCGAGCCGAACACGGTCGAAATCAGCTATGAAACCGATGAGCCGGTCCGTTACGAAGTGATCGAACAAGTGGCCTGGATCACCATGAACCGGCCCAAGTTCAACAACGCGCAGAACGGGCAGATGACCTATGCGCTCGACGACGCGTTCATGCGCGCGACGCAGGACGATGCGGTGCGCGCGATCGTGCTGGCGGGCGAGGGCAAGCATTTTTCCGCCGGGCACGATATCGGCACGCCCGGGCGCGACTTGCACCACCAGTTCGACAATCGGCTGATGGTCGCCAAACATGTCAACAAGCCGGCCGCCGAACTGCTCTATACCCGCGAACAGGAACAGTACCTCGGGATGTGCCGGCGCTGGCGCGATATTCCCAAGCCGACCATCGCCATGGTCCAGGGCGCGTGCATCGCCGGCGGGCTGATGCTGGCCTGGGTCTGCGATCTGATCGTGGCGAGCGACGATGCGTTCTTTCAGGACCCCGTCAACCGCATGGGCATCCCCGGGGTGGAATATTTCGCCCACGGGTTTGAACTGCCGCCGCGCGTGGCCAAGGAATTTCTGCTGCTGGGCGAACGCATGCCGGCCGACCGCGCCTGCCAGTTCGGCATGGTCAACAAGGTCGTCCCGCGCGACCAGTTGCGCGAAACGGTGGCCGCGTGGGCGGCCCGGCTGGCGGTGCAACCGCGGCTGGGCAACTGGTTGACCAAGCAGGCGATCAACCATGTCGAGGATTTGCGCGGCAAGCGCACCGCGATGGATGCGGTGTTTCACATGCATCATTTCGCGCATGCGCAGAACGATCTGGTCAGCGGCAATTCGCTGGGCGGGCTCGATGGCAAGGCGATGGCGGCGGGCAACAAGCAGCAGGCCGGCGAAAGCTGATGCGCGATCCGCTGCACACCGTGATGACCGACCGGCTGGGGTGCCGGGTGCCGGTGATCCAGACCGCGATGGGCTGGATTGCCGAACCTGCGCTGGTGATTGCCAGCAGCAATGCCGGCGCCTTCGGTTTCCTCGGCGCAGCGGTGATGACCCCCGACGAATGCCGCGCCAAGATTCTGGCAGTGCGGCAGGGCACCGACCGCCCGTTCGGGGTCAATTTCCATGCCTTCCAGCCCGGCGCCGAGGCGATTGTCGAGCTGATCCTCGCCAATCGCGACCAGGTGCGCGCGGTCAGCTTCGGGCGCGGGCCCAATGCCGCGATGATCGGCAAGTTCCGCGATGCCGGGATCTTGTGCATTCCCACCGTCGGCGCGGTCAAGCACGCGCAGAAAATGGCCGCACTGGGGGTCGACATGATCACCGTGCAGGGCGGCGAAGGCGGCGGGCATACCGGCTCGGTGCCGACCACCGTCCTGCTGCCGCAAGTGCTTGATGCGGTGCAGGTGCCGGTGATCGCTGCGGGCGGGTTTGGCGACGGGCGCGGTCTGGTCGCGGCGCTGGCCTATGGCGCGGTGGGCATCGCGATGGGCACGCGGTTCTTGTTGACCCGCGAAAGCCCGGTGCCCGATCGCGCCAAGGCGGCCTATCTTGCCGCCGGGACCGACCAGATCATCGTTACCACCCGGCTCGACGGCATTCCGCAGCGGATGGTGCGCACGCGCCTGCTCGACCGCATCGAAGCCGCCGGCCCGATCGGGATGTGGCTGCGCGCGATTGGCGCGGGGCAGGCGATGAAGCGTCAGACCGGTGCCTCGTGGCTCGATTTCATCCGCGCCGCGCGCGCGATGACCGGGCACGGCGATATGCCGCTGCGCCAGGCGATGATGGCCGCGACGATGCCGATGCTGATCCAGAAGGCGGTGGTCGATGGCGATATCGAGCATGGCGTGATGGCCACCGGGGTGATCGCCGGGCGGATTGCCGAGCTGCCCGGCTGTGCCGAACTGATTGACCGCATCATGGCCGAGGCGCGCGCGCGCCTTGCCGCGCTGAGTTGAGGACCCCGCCATGCCGATTACCCTGACGGTCGAAAACCGCATTGCCGAACTGGTGTTCGACGTGCCGCCGGTCAACGCGTTCGACAGCGAAACCTGGCTGTCGATCCCCGCGCTGATCCGGCAGGCGGCGGCGCATGCCGATGCCCATGTCATGCTGATCCGCGCCAGCGAAAGCGCGCGCGGGTTTTGCGGCGGCGTCGATATCAAGGAAATGCAGGCGCACCCCGAACGCATCACCGCGCTCAACCGGGGCAATTACCTGACCTTCAAGGCGATCCACGAGGCCGAAATTCCGGTGGTGGTGGCCGCGCACAAGTTCGTGATCGGTGGCGGGATCGGCATCTGCGGGGCGAGCGATGTGATCATCGCCGCCGACGATGCGTTCTTTTCGCTGCCCGAAGTCGATCGCGGCGCGATGGGCGGCGCCAGCCACCTCTCGCGCATGCTGCCGCTGCACAAAGTGCGCGCGGCGTTCTTTACCGGCGGAACGATCCCGGTGGCCGAAGCCTATCGGCTGGGCGCGGTCGAAAAAGTCGTGCCGCGGGCCGAACTGGTGGCCGAGGCGCGCGCCTTTTGCGCAGTAATCGCGGGCAAGAGCCGCAAGGCGCTGGTCATGGCCAAGGAGGCGCTCAACGGGCTCGAACCGCGCGATGTCGATCGCGGCTATCGCTGGGAACAGGGCTTCACGCTTGAAATGTACATGCACGAAGACAGCCAGAAGGCGCGCGATGCCTTTGTCGAAACCGGCAAGGCGGCAAAGTTCTGATGCGACTGGCCTATACCCCCGAACAGACCGCATTCCGCGCCGAAGTGCGGGCATGGCTGGAGCGCCACGTGCCGGCGCAGCCGCTCGAACACTATGACGCGACCGCCGCCGGGTTTGCCGCGCATCGCGCGTGGGAAGCCGCGCTCAATGCCGGTGGCTGGGGCATGGTGACCTGGCCGGTGGACTATGGCGGGCGCGGGCTCGACCTGATCCAGTGGCTGATCTTCGAGGAAGAATATTACCGCGCGGGCGCGCCCGGGCGGGTCAACCAGAACGGCATCTTTCTGCTGGGGCCGACGCTGATGGAATTCGGCAGTCCCGAGCAGAAGGCGCGTTTTCTGCCGCCGATGGCGAGCGGGGCGGAAATCTGGGCGCAGGCCTGGTCCGAACCGCAGGCCGGGTCCGATCTGGCCGGGGTGCGCGCCACGGCGCGGCGCGATGGCGATGACTATGTGCTCAATGGTCACAAGATCTGGTCGAGCCGCGCCGCCTTTGCCGATTGGGCCTTCGGCCTGTTCCGCGATCCGGGCAGCGAACGCCACCAGGGGCTGAGCCTGATCTTCTTTCCGCTCGATGCGCCGGGCGTTACGCGCCACCCGATCCGCAAGATCAACGGCCATGTCGGGTTTGCCGAAATCCTGCTCGAAGAGGTGCGCGTGCCCGCGTTCAACCGGCTGGGCGAACAAGGGCAGGGCTGGCATATCTGCATGGCCACCGCCGGGTTTGAACGCGGGCTGATGCTGCGCAGCCCGGCGCGCTATCAGGTTGCCGCCGGTGCGCTGGCAGCGCTGTGGCGCGAACGCGGCAGCCTGTGCGACCCCGCGCTCGAAGCCGAAGTGGTGCGCGCGCACATCAATGCCGATGCCTATGCGCTGTCGATCTACCAGACCGCCTCAAGGCTGATGGCGGGCGCGAAGATCGGGCCCGAAGCGAGCACCAACAAGATCTTCTGGTCGGAAATGGACATCCATCTCCACCGCACCGCGCTGGCGATCCTTGGCGCAGAGGCCGAACTGCTGGTGCCGCCGGGCGCGCACGACTGGCTGGATGATTACATCTTTTCGCTCGCCGGGCCGATCTACGCCGGGTCGAACGAGATCCAGCGCAACATCATCGCCGAGCGCATGCTCGGCCTGCCGCGCTGAGGAGGGGGCGATGGATTTCACCCTGAGCGACGAACAGGTGATGTTTGCCGAGGCGGCGCGGACGCTGTTTGCCGATACCTGCAACGCCGATCACTGGCATGCGATGATGCACGAGGGCGTGGCGTTTGAAGCGGCGCGCTGGGCGGCGATTGCCGAAAACGGGTTTGCCGCGATGCTCCTGCCCGAAAGCGCCGGCGGGCTCGGGCTGGGCGAGCTCGATTTTGCGCTGGTCGCGATCGAGGCGGGCTATGCCGCACTGCCCGAGCCGCTGGCCGAATCCGCCGGGGTGGCGATGCCGATGCTGGCCGCGCTGGCGCCCGATCATCCGCTGCTGGACGATCCGGCCACGATTGTGGCGATTGCCCCGGCGATCAACCCGGTGGTGGCGAGTGCCGATGTGGCGCAGGCGATCCTGGTCGAACGCGATGGCCGCGCGCTACTGGTGCGGCGTGCTGATGCCCGGCTTGACCCCGCACCGACGATCGACCCCTTGCGCCGCCTGTTCCGGCTGCACTGGGACAAGGCCGAAGATCTGGGGCCGGCCGACTGGGAGCTGGCGCGCGATCGCGCGGCGCTGTTTGCCGCCGCACAGGGGCTCGGGCTGGCCCAGCGCGCGGTCGATCTGGCGGTCGCCTATGCCAAGGACCGCACCCAGTTCGGCAAGCCGATCGGATCGTATCAGGCGGTCAAGCACCATCTCGCCAGCGCGCAGGTGGCGATCGAATTTGCCCGCCCGGTGGTCTTTGCAGCGGCGGCCGATTTGCCCGCGCGTGACGTCTATGCCCGCGCCCGCATCTCGCAGGCCAAGCTGGTCGCGCTCGAAGCGGCGGATCAGGCCGCGCGCGCCGCCATCCAGGTCCACGGCGCGATGGGCTATTCGTGGGAAGTCGATGTCCATCTCTTCCTCAAACGCGCGCTGGCGCTGACCCAGGCCTGGGGCACGCCGCATTTCCATCGCGCCCGCGTCGCCGCGCGGGTGTTTGCGCGCCCGACCGGGCCCGACACCACTTTTGCCAGAGAGTTCTGACCCATGCCCGAAGCCTATATCATCGATGCCGTGCGCACCCCGGTCGGGCGCAAGAAGGGCACGCTGGCGGCGCTCCATCCCGCCGATCTGGCGGCGCATCCGCTCCGCGAACTGATCCGCCGCACCGGCATCGATGCGGGCAGCGTCGATGATGTGGTGTGGGGCTGTTGCGACACGATCGGGCCGCAGGCGGGCGATATCGGCCGCACCGCATGGCTGGCGGCGGGCCTGCCCGAGCATGTGCCGGGGGTAACGATCGACCGCCAGTGCGGATCGTCGCAGCAGGCGGTGCATTTCGCCGCGCAAGGGGTGATGAGCGGCACGCAGGATCTGGTGATTGCCGGCGGCAGCCAGGCGATGAACGCGATCCCGATTTCGGCGGCAATGTTTGCCGGGCAGCCCTATGGCTTCGACAGCCCGTTCAGCGGTTCGCGCGGGTGGGACGCGCGCTATGGCGGCGAGGAAGTGAACCAGATCCGTTCGGCCGAAATGATCGCCGAAAAATGGCAGATCAGCCGCGCCGAGATGGAAGCGTTCAGCCTGACCAGCCACCAGCGGGCGGCGGCGGCGTGGGATGCCGGGTGGTTCGCGCGCGAAGTCGCCCCGCTCGAAGGGCTCGAGCGCGACGAGACGATCCGCCCCGGCACCACGCTCGAAGGGCTGGCCTCGCTCAAGCCGGTGCGCGAAGGCGGAGTGATCACCGCCGGGGTGGCCAGCCAGAATTGCGATGCGGCAGCGGCGATGCTGATTGCCGGCGAAGCGGCGGTGAAGCGCCATGGGCTGACCCCGCGCGCGCGCATCCACCATATTTCGGTGCGCGCGGCCAACCCGGTGTGGATGCTGACCGGGCCGATCCCGGCGACGCAATACGCGCTGGCCAAAGCGGGGATGACCGTCGACCAGATCGACCTGTTCGAATGCAACGAAGCCTTTGCCAGCGTGCCGATGGCGTGGATGCGCGAACTCGGCATCCCGCATGACAAAGTCAACGTGCAGGGCGGGGCGATCGCGCTGGGCCATCCGATCGGGGCGACCGGGGTGCGGCTGATGACCACTTTGCTTGGTGCGCTTGAACGCACCGGCGGGCGCTATGGCTTGCAGACAATGTGCGAAGGCGGCGGCCAGGCCAATGTCACGATTGTCGAGCGACTGTGATGGCCGCGCCCAATCCCGCCCTCGACATTCCCAACTTGCTCTACAGCTATGCCGAAGCGATCGACCGCGCCGATTTCGAGGCGGCCGCGGCGTTGTTTGACCATGGCCGCATCGTTGCCGCCGGCCACGTGATCGAAGGGCGCGAGGCGATCGCCGCGCTGTGGCGCCAGTGGCTCAAGCTCTACCCTTGCGGCACCCCGCGCACGCGCCACCTGATCACCAATCCGCTGATCCGCGTCGCCGACGATGGATTGAGCGCAAGCTGCCGGTCGCAGTGGACGGTGCTCCAGGCGGCGCCCGGCTTTGCGCTGCAGGTGGTGGCGACCGGCGGCTACGATGATCGCTTCGTGGTGATCGACGGTGTCTGGGCGTTTGCCGAGCGCCGCTACGCCCGCACCGATCTGGTTGGCGATTCGAGCGCGCATACGCGGCAACCTCTTGTTGAAACGGAACGATGACGATGGGCATGTGTGACGGGCGAACCGTAATCATCACCGGCGCGGCGCGCGGGCTGGGCCGCGCCTATGCGCTGGGCTTTGCGGCCGAGGGCGCCAATGTCGTGGTCAACGATATCGGCACTTCGCTGGCCGGCGAAGGGCGCGATACCAGCGCCGCCGATGGCGTGGTGGCGGATATCATCGCCGCCGGCGGCAAGGCCATCGCCAATTATGAAGACATTACCGATTGGGACGCGGCCGGGCGGATTGTCGCCGCTGCGCTCGCCGCATTCGGTGATCTGCACGTGGTGGTCAACAATGCCGGGATTGTCCGCGACCGGATGTTCGTTTCGGCAACACCCGAGGAATGGGATGCCACGATGCATGTCCATCTGCGCGGCCATTTCTGCCTGAGCCGCCACGCGGTCGATTACTGGCGCGGCAAGCAGAAGGCGGGCGGCACGCCCGATGCGCGGATCATCAACACCACTTCGGGCGCCGGGCTGCAGGGTTCGATCGCCCAGGCCGCCTATTCCACCGCCAAAGGCGGGATCGCCGCGCTGACGCTGGTGCAGGCGGCGGAACTGGGGCGCTATGGCATTACCGCCAATGCGCTGGCGCCCTCTGCCCGCACGCGGATGACCGAACAGGCGTTTGCCGACAAGATGGCCACCCAGGCTGCCGCGTTCGACGCGATGGACCCGGCCAATATCGCGCCTTGCGTGGTCTGGCTGGGCAGCAGCGCCAGCGCCGATGTCACCGGCTGCGTGTTCGAACTCGAAGGCGGCAAGATCATGCTCGAACAGGGCTGGCGCGAAGGCCCGGCGGTCGATCGCGGCGCGCGGTGGGACCCGGCCGAAGTGGGCGCCGCGGTCGAACGCCTGATCGCCGAGCGCGTGCCGCCGCGCAAGGTTTGGGGGACCGCCTGAGATGGAATTCGCATTTACCGACGAACAGCAGATGATCGCCGATACTGCCCGCGCCTTTTTCGCCGAACATGCCACCAGCGCGCGCACCCGCGCCGCGATGGCCGCCGACGGCCTCGATCGCGCGCTGTGGCACGGCTTTGCCAGCGAACTGGGGCTTGCCGGGATTGCCCTGCCCGAACGCCATGGCGGCGCCGGGCTGGGCATGATCGAACTGGCGCTGGTGGCCGAAGCGGCGGGCGCGCAAGTCGCCGCGCTGCCCTTGCTGGGCCATGCAATGATCGGCCAGGCGATTGCCGGCGGCGGCAGCGAAGACCAGCAGGCGGCCTGGCTACCGCGTCTGGCTGCCGGTGAGCTGATCGCCGCCGTGGTCTGCGCGCCTGATGCGCAGGCGATCGGCGGGCGGCTGACGGGCCGTTTTGCGCTGGTGCCGCATGGCGGGGTGGCCGATCTGCTGCTGGTGCTCGGCCGCAGCGATGCCTGGCTGGTTGATCTGGCCGCTGCGGGGGTGGCGGTATCCACCCCGGTCACGATGGACCAGACCCGCCCGCTGGCGACGGTTGCGCTGGACGAGGCGCCAGCCGAACCGCTGGCCGACGGCGCGGCGGCGATTGGCGCGGCGATGGCCGCCGGGTGGATCTGTCTGGCCGCCGAGGCGCTGGGCGGCGCGCAGGAAACGCTCGACCGGACCGTTGCCTATGCTCGTGAACGCGTGCAGTTCGGCCGGCCGATCGGCTCGTTTCAGGCCTACAAGCACCGGCTGGCCGACATGATGATCGAAATCGAACAGGCGCGCTCGGCGGTCTATTGGGCGGCTTGCGCGGTCGATGAACAATCGGCCGAGGCGGCGATCGCGCTTCATGCGGCCAAGAGCTTTGCCGCCGATACGTTTTTCATGTGCGCGGGCAACATGATCCAGCTGCACGGCGGGATCGGCTTTACCTGGGAACACGACGCGCACCTGTTTTTCAAACGCGCGCGCTCGATCCAGACCCTGCTCGGCCACGGTGCGGCGCATCGCGAAGCGGTGGCCGCGATGATTCTGGGAGCGGCGGCATGAAGCTGGGATTTTCACCCGAAGAAGAGCTGTTTCGCGCCGAATGCGCCGATTGGCTGCAAGCGCAGATGGCAGGGCCGTTCCGCGACATTCGCGGCATCACCACGCTCACCGCCAAGGCGGAGCGGCGCAAGGAATGGGAACAGCATCTGGGCGAACACGGCTGGTCGTGCATCGGCTGGCCGCGCCAATGGGGCGGGCGCGATGCCAGTCTGGCCCAGCAGGTGATCTTTGCCGAAGAATATGCCCGCGCCGGGGTGCCGGGACGGGTCAATCATATCGGCATCGAACTGGCCGGCCCGACGCTGCTGGCGTTTGGCAGCGAGGCGCAGAAGCAGCGGTTCCTGCCCGACATCGCGGCGGGCCGGACGATTTTCTGCCAGGGCTTTTCCGAACCCAACGCCGGGTCCGATCTGGCCTCGGTGCGCACGAGGGGGCGGCTCGAGGGCGGCGAATGGGTGGTCAACGGGCAAAAGATCTGGACCAGCCTCGCGCATATTTCCGACTGGATATTTGTCGTCACGCGCACCGAAGAAGGCTCGAAAGGGCCCAAGGGGCTGACCTTTCTGATGATGCCGCTCGATCAGCCGGGGATCGAAGTGCGCGGCATCCGCCAGATCAACGGCGATGCCGAATTCAACGAAACCTTTTTCACCGATGCGCGCTGCCCGGCCGACAGCCTGATCGGTGCGGTCGGTGAGGGGTGGAAAATCGCCATGGGGCTGCTCGCGTTTGAACGCGGGGTATCGACGCTGGGCCAGCAGATGGCGTTTCGCAACGAACTCGACATGGTGATTGCGGCGGCGCGCGCCAATGGCAGCGCGCACGACCCGCTGATCCGCCAGCGCATCGCCCGGGCCGAAATCGGCTTGCGGCTGATGCGGTATGGCGCCTTGCGGATGCTGTCGAACACCGACCATGCGCGGATCGACGGCGCGGCGCTGACCTACAAGATCCAGTGGGCCAGCTGGCGCCGGTCGCTGGGCGAACTGGCGATGGATGTGCTGGGGCAGGCGGGTGAAGTCTCCGCCGGCGACAGCTACGAATGGGACAGCTTGCCCAATCTGTTTCTCTATAGCCGTGCCGACACGATCTATGGCGGCACCAACCAGATCCAGCGCAACCTGATTGCCGAGCGCGGACTGGGCCTTCCCCGCGAACCACGAGGTGACCTGTGAGCGTGCCGGTTCCCGCCTATCCGACCCCGCTTGGCCTGCTCAAGGGCAAGAGCGTGGTGATCACCGCCGCAGCCGGCACCGGCATCGGCTATGCCGTGGCGCGGCGTGCCGCCGAAGAAGGCGCGCGGCTGCTGATCAGCGATTTCCATGAGCGGCGGCTGGGCGAAGCGGCTGATCGCATCGCGGCCGAAACCGGCTGCGAGCGGCCCGCCACTTGCGTGTGCGATGTGACCAGCGAAGCGGCGGTGCAGGGCTTGCGCGATGCTGCGCTGGCGGCGTTCGGCACGGTCGATGTGCTGGTCAACAATGCCGGGCTGGGCGGCGAAGTCGATGTCGTGGCGATGACCGACGACCAATGGAGCCGCGTGCTCGATGTCACGCTGACCAGCCTGTTCCGCATGACCCGGGCATTTCTGCCGGCGATGTATGCGGCGCGGCGCGGGGTCTTGGTCAACAATGCCTCGGTGCTGGGCTGGCGCGCGCAAAAGGGGCAGGCGCATTACGCCGCGGCAAAGGCCGGGGTGATGGCCTTTACCCGCTGCACCGCGCTCGAAGCCGCCGACCATGGCGTGCGGATCAACGCCGTCGCGCCCAGTCTGGCGATGCATCCGTTCCTTGCCAAAGTGACCACCGAGGAACGGCTGGCCGAACTGGTCAGGACCGAAGCCTATGGCCGCGCTGCCGAAGTGTGGGAAGTGGCCAATGTCATGCTGTTTCTGGCCAGCGATCTGTCCTCGTACATGACCGGCGAGATCGTCCCGGTCTCGAGCCAGCGGGCATGACCGGGCCGCGCCTGTTTGACCGTCCGGCCGATCTGATCGGCAGCGCGGGCACCCAGCTCGGCCCGACCGAGTGGCTGACGATCGATCAGGACCGGGTCAACGGGTTTGCCGAAGTGACCGGCGATCACCAGTGGATCCATGTCGATGTCGATCGCGCCAGCCGGGGCCCGTTTGGCGGCACCATCGCGCATGGCTATCTCACGCTCAGCCTGGCCAACCATTTCCTGCCGCAACTGATCGAGGTGCGCGGGTTTGCCCATGCGGTGAATGTCGGCGCCGACCGGGTGCGGTTTCTCCATCCGGTGAAAGTCGGCGCGCGGATCAGGGCGACCGGCGAGATTGTCGCGGTCGAACCGATCAAGGGCGCGATCCAGTCGGTGGTGCGCGTGACCATCGCCATCGAAGGCGAAACCAGACCGGCCTGCGTGCTCGATACGATCAGCCGCTATTTTCCCGAGGACTCCTGATGCCCGATCCCGCTGTCATGCAGGCTGCCGTCCATGCCTATGTCGCTGCGTTCGAGCGCAGCGACCCGGCGGCCGTCGTCGCGCTGTTTGCCCCCGATGCCACCGTCGAAGACCCGATCGGCAGCCCGCCGCATCAGGGCCGCGAAGCGATCGAGCGGTTTTACACCGCCTCGATGCAGACCGGGGCCAAGCTGCAGCTCGAGGGCCCGATCCGGCTGGCCGGCGCGCATGCCGCGTTCGCCTTTTCGGTCCACCTCCATTGGGATGGCAGCGACAAGCGGGTCGACGTGATCGACATCTTCACATTCAACGAAGCGGGCCAGGTGATCGCCATGAAAGCCTATTTCGGCCCCGCCAATTTCCACGGTTTTGCCTGAAAGGTCCGCCATGCGCGAAGTTGCCATCGTTTCGACTGCCCGTACCGGCGTGGGCAAAGCCTATCGCGGTGCATTCAATGACACCGAAGCCCCCGCGCTCGCCGCGCATGTCGTCAATGCCGCGATTGCCCGTGCCGGGATCGATCCGGCGCGGGTCGATGATGTCTATCTCGGGGTGGGCAACCATTGGGGAACGCAAAGCTACAACCTTGGCCGGCTCGCGGTCCATGCCTCGGTGCTGCCCGATACGACTTGCGGCCTGACAATGGATCGCAAATGTTCGTCGGGGCTCAATGCGCTGGCGTTTGCCGCGCGCGGGATCATCGCCAACGAAATCGACGTGGCCGTGGCGGGCGGGCTGGAAAGCATTTCGTTGACGCTCAACGCCCAGGCGCCGGCCTATCGCAACCGCTCCGAACTGGTGCAGCGCCACGATCCTCATGCCTATATGGCGATGATCGAAACCGCCGAAATCGTGGCCGACCGCTATGGCATCAGCCGCGCGGATCAGGATCAATTTGCCGCGCAGTCGCACCAGCGCGCCGCCGCCGCGCAGGCCGCCGGAAAGTTTGCCAATGAAATCGTCCCGATCACCGTCGACAAGGCGCTGTTCGACAAGGAGGGCAATGCGCTGGGCAAGGAAACCGTGACGCTGGCCGCCGACGAAGGCGTGCGCGCGGCGACCACCAGCGAGGCGCTGGCCGGGCTCAAGCCGGTGTTCCGCAACGGGCTGGTGGTGTCCGAAGGGCGCCATGTCACCGCGGGCAATGCCAGCCAGTTGTCCGATGGCGCTTCGGCCCAGGTGGTGATGGATCTGGCGATGGCGCGGCAAGAGGGTCTGCCGGTGCTGGGCATCTATCGCGGATTTCAGGTGGCGGGGTGCGGCGCCGATGAAATGGGCATCGGCCCGGTATTCGCGATTCCCAAGCTGCTCGAACGCACCGGGGTCAAGCTTGATGACATCGGCCTGTTCGAAATCAACGAAGCCTTTGCCAGCCAGGCGATCTATTGCCAGCGCCAGCTGGGGATCGATCCCGCCCGGCTCAATGTCAACGGCGGGGCGATTGCCATCGGCCATCCTTTCGGCATGACCGGATCGCGGCTGGTCGGGCACGCTCTGATCGAAGGCCGGCGTCGCGGCGTCCGCTATGTCGTCGTTTCGATGTGCGTGGCGGGCGGCATGGGCGCTGCCGGCTTGTTCGAAGTCGCATGACCGAACTGCCCGGCATCTGGCCGCTGACGATTCCCGAGGCGGCGCGGCAGGCCGCCGCGAACTGGCCCGACCGCCCCGCGCTGATCGTCGGTGAGCGGGCCTGGACTTTTGCGCAAGTCTGGGCCGATGCGCGCGCCTGTGCCTCGGCCATGCTCGCCGCCGGGATCGGCCATGGCGATCGCATCGGCATCTGGGCGCCCAACACGCGCGAATGGATTCTGGTCGCGCTGGGCGCACAGGCGGTCGGCGCGGCGATCGTGCCGATGAACACGCGGTTCAAGGGCGGCGAGGCGGGCGACATCCTGCGGCGATCGCGCGCCAGGCTGGTGTTCGCCCCGGCGGATTTCCTCGGCCAGGACTATGCCGCGCTGCTGGCCGGCGAAGACTTGCCCGATTTGCGCGAAGTAATCGCGATCGATCGCGACTTTGCCGCGTTTGTCGGTCGTGGCAGCGGCAGCGATGATCCGGCGGTCGATGCCGCGCTGGCCGGCGTTGGCCCCGACGATATCTGCGACATCATTTTCACTTCGGGCACCACCGGGCGGCCCAAGGGGGCGCTGACCGCGCACCGCCAGGTGCCGCAAAGCTTTGGCGACTGGGCGGTGCGCGTCGATCTGCGCGCCGGGGATCGCTATCTGATCGTCAATCCGTTCTTCCACACTTTTGGCTACAAGGCGGGCTGGGTCGCCTGCCTGCTGCGCGGGGCGACGATGATCCCGCTGGCAACTTTCGACGTGGCCGAAGTGGTGCGGCAGGTCGAGCACAACCGCATTTCGTTCATCCCCGGGCCGCCGACGATCTACCAGTCGTTGCTGCAGGAACTGGCAGGCGGCAAGCGGCGCGATTTTTCCTCGTTGCGCGTGGCGGTCACCGGCGCGGCGCCGGTGCCGCCGGCGCTGGTCGAACGCATGCGCAGCGAACTGGGCATGAAAAACATCGTCAACGGCTATGGCATGACCGAATGCGGCGTGATCGCGATGACCCGTCAGGGCGACGATGCCGAAACCGTGGCGCATACGTGCGGCTATCCGATGCCGGGCATCGCGGTGCGCTGCGTCGATGAGCAAGGGCGCGACCAGCCTGCCGGGGTTGCCGGCGAATTGCTGGTGCGCGGCCATGCGGTGATGCGCGGCTATCTCGATGATCCGGTCGCCACGGCAGAGGCGATCGATCCCGCCGGCTGGCTGCACACCGGCGATATCGGCACGATCGACGCCCAGGGCTATCTGGCGATCACCGATCGCAAGAAGGACTTGTTCATTTCGGGCGGGTTCAACGTCTATCCCGCCGAAGTCGAAAAGCTGCTCGCCGCGCATCCGGCGGTGGCGCAGGCCGCGGTGATCGGGGTGCCCGATCAGCGGATGGGCGAAGTCGGCCGCGCGTTCGTGATCCTGCGCCCAGGCATGCAGGCGAGCGAGGCCGAACTGGCCGGCTGGTCGCGTGGGGCGATGGCCAATTACAAAGTGCCGCGCAGTTTTGTGGTGGTGGCCGATTTTCCGCGCAACGCGGCGGGCAAAGTGTTGAAGCGCGCATTGCGCGAGGATCGGGGGGAACAGGGATGACACGATTTGCCGGCAAAGTGGCGCTGGTGACCGGTGGCGCATCGGGCATCGGCCGGGCCGCGGCGATCCGCTTTGCGCAGGATGGCGCGCGGGTCTTTGTGGCTGACCGCAATTATCCCGGGGCCTTGGCGGTCGCCGCCGAAATCGGCGCAACGGCCAGCGCGGTCGCGGTCGATATCGTCGATGCTGCCAGCAACCGTGCGATGGTCGATGCGGTCATGACCGAGGCCGGGCGGCTTGACGTGGCGTTTCTCAATGCCGGGTTCTACGGCGCCGCCGATGGCCTCGACAGCGTCGACGAGGATCTGTTCGACCGTCTGATTGCGGTCAATCTGAAAGGCACGTTCAACGGGATCAAGGCGGTGCTGCCGGTGATCGCCGAGGGCGGCGCGGTGGTGGTCACCGCTTCGGCCGCCGGGATCATCGGCCATCCCGCCAATCCGGCCTATAGCGCGGCCAAGCACGGGATCGTCGGGCTGGTGCGCTCGTGCGTCGATGCCTTTGCCGGGCGGGGGGCGCGGATCAATGCGATCTGCCCCGGTGGCGTGCTGACCCCGCTGATCGGCATGCCCGATGTGCCGATCATCGCGCCGGACGATTTGCCGCGCGTTGCCAATCGCGGCATGGGCAGCGCGCAACACGTTGCCGAAGTGGCGCTGTGGCTGGCCAGTCCGGCCGCCGGCTTTGTCAATGGCCAGGCCCAGGTGGTCGATGCCGCGCTATTGTCAACATTTGCCCCGGTTATGCTGCCGGTCGGCCCCTGACGCTGTCGGCGCGGGGCGCTATCCGTCGATGCTGCCGAGCAGTTCGGTGAGCATTGGGCGGAGCCGGCGGATTTCCTCGCGATGCGTGAGGCTGAGCCGGGCGAGGATCGTGCGCGCCGCGTCGGTCAGGTCGAGCAGCGCCTGGCGGCGGTCTTCGGACGAAACCTGCCGGGTGATCATGCCGACGACTTCCAGCCGGTCAACCAGTCCGCTCGCGCTGTGCGGCTTGAGCAGCAGGCGCTCGGCGACATAGCCGATGGTCGCCTTGCCCGGTTCGGCGGCGCGGATCGCCAGCAGCGCCTGATGCTGCTGCGGGGTCAGGCCGCATTCGACTGCCTTGCTTTCGCTGAACGCGAGGAATTGGCGCAGGCGGTAGCGAAAATCCGCCAGCACCGCATAATCGCTATCGGTCAATACGGGTTCGCCCATGATCGCTTGCGCGTCCTTCCTTGATTAATATCGTATTGCGATATAACTGCGCGTCATCCCCTCGAATAGGCGATTTGCATGACCGCGTCCGCACCCAATTTCCCCGCACCCGCACTGGCCGACCACTCGGCCGATTGGCGCATGGTGGCGCTGGCCGGGGGGGCGGTCGCGATCGGCTCGGGCGGCGCGCTGGGCGCCTGGGTTCTGCTCAAGCTGATCGCGCTGGCGACCAACCTGTTCTGGTTTGGCCGCCTGTCGGCAGCCCCCGCGATGATCACGCAAAGCCATGTCGGATGGGCGGTGTTGGTCATTCCGGTCATCGGCAGCGGCCTCGTCGGGCTGATGGCGCGGTTCGGCTCGGACAAGATCCGCGGGCACGGCATTCCCGAAGCGATCGAGGCGATCCTCTATGGGGAAAGCCGGCTGTCGCTCAAAGTGGCCATTCTCAAACCGCTGTCCTCGGCGATTTCGATCGGCAGCGGCGGGCCGTTCGGTGCCGAAGGGCCGATCATCATGACCGGCGGCGCGATCGGTTCGCTCTGCGCCCAGTTGTTCCACCTGAGCGCGGCCGAGCGCAAGGTGCTGCTGGTTTCGGGCGCTGCCGCCGGGATGACCGCCATTTTCGGCACCCCCGTCGCCGCGATCCTGCTGGCGGTCGAAGTGCTGCTGTTCGAATGGAAGCCGCGCAGTTTCGTGCCGGTGACGATCGCGGTGCTGGTATCGGCCTGCTGGCGCCCGTGGCTGATCGGGATCGGGCCGCTGTTTCCGTTTGCCGCCACATTGCCGGGCGGTGCTGCGCTGCTGCCGCTGGCGCTGGGCGTGGGCCTCGCGGTCGGGCTGCTGGCGGTGGTGCTGTCGGCCATGCTCTATCGTATCGAAGACGCGTTTCACCGGCTGCCGGTGCACTGGATGTGGTGGCCGGCGCTGGGTGCGGTGGTGGTGGGGCTGGGCGGGCTGCTTGATCCGCGCGTGCTCGGCGCCGGCTATGCCAATATCCAGGCCCTGCTCGATGGTTCGTTCGCCTTGCGGCTGGTGCTGGTCCTGCTGGTGGTCAAGGCGGTGGTCTGGCTGGTGGCGCTCGGTTCGGGGACTTCGGGCGGTGTGCTGGCGCCGCTGCTGATCCTTGGCGGCGCGCTGGGCAGCCTGCTCGGCGCGCTGCTGCCGGGGGGCAGCGGGCTGTGGGCGATGGCCGGCATGGCCGCGATCATGAGCGGCGCGATGCGCGCGCCGCTGACCGGAGCGCTGTTCGCGGTGGAACTGACCGGCGATCTTGGCGCCCTGCCGCTGGTCATGGCCGCTTCGGCCGGGGCCTATGGCCTGAGCGTGATGGTGATGCGCCGCTCGATCCTGACCGAAAAGATCGCCCGGCGCGGGCGCCATATCGTGCAGGAATACAGCGTCGATGCGCATGATTTCGTGCAAGTGAGCCAGATCATGACCGCCGATCCCGATACCATGCGCGGTGATCTCGCGGTCGGGCAGGCCATCGCCGTTTTCATGAACGACACGTCGCACCGCAGCTATCCGGTGGTCGATGATCAAGGCCGGCTGCTCGGCCTGGTGTCGCGGTCCGACGCGCTGCGTTGGCAGGTTGCCGGCATTCCCCCCGGCACCGCGCTGGCCGAACTCGTCGGCCATGCCCGGCCCGCTTGCGCCCCGGTCCACGCCCCGATCGGCGAGGTGGCCGACCTGATCATCGCCACCGGGATCGGCCGCATCCCGATTGTCGATCCCGACAGCCGCCGCGTCGTGGGGATTGCCTCGCGCCATGATCTGCTCAAAGGGCGCCGGGCGCGGATGGAGACCGAACAGCGCAGAAGCCGCTAGCGCGCTGCGCCGTCGATCGTTCGCCATCACGCGAGCTTCGGAACGACCTGACAGGATCACGCTCTTGACGCGCGCAACGCTGGAAGAGGTCGGCTGTAGCCGAAAACTTCCTGATAGGTGTGAAGCTGCTGCTGGCTGAGCATTGTTTGAAAAATGGTCGGGGAGACAAGATTCGAACTTGCGACCCTCTGGTCCCAAACCAGATGCGCTACCAGGCTGCGCTACTCCCCGACTGGCGCTGTCCCTAGGTTTGGTGATGCGGCGATGCAAGCGGCAATCGGTGGGGCGGGGTGATTCTGCCGAATTCGCGATGGTTGGTGCTGTTGCCGGCAGCGCGGATATGGTTTGCTGCGCTGCGTGGGATTCGGATCGGGGGCGGCGATGCGTGGACGGCGGGGTTGGGTGGTGGTGGCGCTGGCGGTGCTCGCGGGGTGCGCGCAGCAGCGGCCGGCGCTGGTTGGCAGCATGGCGATCCCGGCGCGGATGATTCCGGCCAATGCCAATCAGCAGATCGACCAGACCGGGCAGCGGCCGGCGGTGGTGCCGCGCTCGGCGATGGCGCAGGCGGTGCACGATGCGCGGGCGATCAATAGTGGGCGGCAGGCGATCTGTTCGCGCTTGCTGGCGGCGGGGCATTATCCGGCGAACGTGCCGTTTCCGGCCGGCACGACGATCGTGCTGTCGGGGGGCAGCGAAAACGGCGCATTTGGCGCGGGCCTGTTTCTCGGCTTGCAGGATATCGGCCAATTGCCGAGCGAACCGGCGGCGGTGACCGGGGTATCGACCGGGGCCTTGCAGTCGACTTTCGTGTTTCTGGCCCGGCAAGCCGTGCCCGCAGACCGGGATTACAGTTGGGTCGACCAGACTGCGGCGCCGGTGCAGGCTTTGCCCGGGGCGCTGCAATCGCCGCCGCTGCATCAGGGGCGCAGCAATCTCGAAGATCTCGCGCTGGCCTACAGCATCGCGCGCGAGGGGCAGATCCTGAAAGTCAGTTCGACCCCGCTGTTGAGCGCTGCGACCAAGGGATCAGAGGCGCAGTTTGGTCCCTTGCGCGCGCGTCTGCTCGGATTGATAAGCCCGCAGACGATCATTGATGTGGCGACGCAGGCGTGCCGGGGCAGGGTGCTGCTGGTCGGGGTTGCCGATGTCGATGATGGCAATGGCTATGCGCTCGACATGACCGCGCTGGCGCTGCGCGCGTTTGATGATCAGGGGCAGCCGGTGCGGATGGCCGCCGTGCGCCAGACTTATGTCTCGGCGCTGCTGGCGTCATCGTCGGTGCCGGTCGGGGCGTTTCCGGTCACGCTGCTCTATCGCGAACTGGCGAGCGATGACGAACTGGCGGAAAGCCGGGTGCGCAAACACCTGTTTATCGACGGCGGGGCGCGGTTCGGGGTGTTTGCGCCCGATGCGGGTGATCAGGACAGCGTCACGCTGGTGGTCAATACCACGCTGGCCACTGCGCCATGGGTCGCCGGCAATCCCGACCGGCCCACTGACACCTGGTCGCTCACCACGCTGGCGCTGCGCACGGTCAATGATCTGTTGGAAAACCAGGTCTATCAATTGTCGGTCGACAAAGTCGAACGCGCGGCGCGGCACTTGCACATGGCGTTCATTTCCAACCAGCATCTGCGCAAGCCCGACGGCGCGCCGGCCGAAACGCCGGATGACCACCATTATGGCGCGCAGACCTGCGCCGGGTGGTACGCGTTTGACAAACAGACCGCCAAGCCGCTGCAATTCTATCCCGACTATATGGCCTGTCTGCTCGATTACGGGCGCGCGCGCGGGCAGCAACCGGCGCCGTGGAATCTGGAAGTGCCCTGACGCAGACAGGCAACAGGCCCGCGCCGTTGCCGGCCGGGCCTGTGCTGTCCGGTCAGACCGGGATCGATCAGTTGATCGAAGCGATCGCCCCGTCGATCAGCGCCTGATCGGCGGCGGCATCGTGGCGCGCGGCGATCAGGTGCGCGGCGGCGCCGGTGGCGGCGCTGATCGCGCGCTGGCGCAGTTCGTCGACCGCGGCGTGTTCGGCGGCGGCGATCTTGTCTTCGGCCATGCGTTCGCGGCGGGCGATCACCTCGGTGGTGGTCGCTTCGGCGCGGGCGACGATCGCTTCGGCTTCATGCGTGGCGTGGTCGAGCATCGCGGCGGCGTCCTGTTCGGCGCTGGCAATGCGGGCGGCATATTCGGCGCGCAGCGCTTCGGCCTCGGCGCGCAGGGCGCGGGCTTCGTCAAGCTGCGCGCGGATCGCGGCGATTTCCTTGTCGAGGCCGGAGGTGACCAGCGACGGCACCTTTTTCCACACCATGATCAGGATCACCACCAGCATCGAGGCGCTGACGATCATCACCGGCGAGGCAAAGTTGAACAGCAGCGGTTCAGCCGCTTCGTGCAGTTCAGCCATGAGCAAATGGTCCCTTTACGGCGGCTTGGGCGTCTTCGGCAGAAACGGCCAGACCGGCGACCTGACGGACGATGTCTTGCGCCAGGTCGGCCGAAACCGCTTCGAATTCGGTCAGTGCAGCGTGGCTGGCAGCGGCAATCTGCGTCTCGGCAGCGGCAATCCGTGCTTCGATGCGGGTGGTCGCTTCGGCCAGACGTGCCTGGGTGGCCTGCGCGGCGCGGTGCTTGGCCGCGGCGATCAGGTCGTGCGCGGCGCTGCGCTGGTTGGCCTCGGTTTCGCCCCAGGCGGCCTGTTCGGCCGCCGCAGCGTCACGCGCGGCCTGTGCCGCCGCCAGGTCGCTGGCAATCGTGCGATTGCGATCGGCCATGGTGTCGAGCACTTTGGGCACCATGCCCCGGCCGATGACGAAGAAGGTCACGCCGAAAAACACCAGCATCCAGAAGATCTGGCTGAAATAGGTATCGGCTAGCTGGCTGATCTGGGGCATGGCAGGCTCGTGCTGGGCGGATGCGTCAACGGATAGTCAGGCGCGCGGCATCACGCGCCAATCCCGGCCACCGGGGGTCATGCCGACGATCGGACATGCCGATCGCGCAATGGTCATGCCCCCGGACGGCCGGGGTTTGGATCACTTGACCACGAAGATCAGGATCATCGCCACGACGAACGACAGCAGGCCCAGCAGTTCCGCCGCGGCGAAACCGATGAACAGGCGGCCCTGCTGGCCGTCGGCGGCACCGGGGTTGCGCAGCGCGCCGGCGAGGAAGTTGCCGAACACGCTGCCGACGCCGATCGCGGCCAGACCGCAACCGATCGCCGCAAAACCGGCACCCAGAACCTTGGCAGCTTCGATATCCATGGGAAAACTCCTTGAAGGTAAAACGCTAATGGGGATGGTCAGTGAAGGTTTTCCGCGTCGTTGAGATAGACGCAGGTCAACAGCGCAAAAACATAGGCCTGAATGCCGGCAACCAGCAGCTCGAGCGCGCTGATCACGATCATCAGGGCAAAGCTGGGCACGGCGGCGGCGGCAAAAGTCAGCGCGCCGCCATTGCCGCCGCTGATCACAAAGCTCGACAGCACTTCGAGCAGCACGTGGCCGGCCATCATCGCGACAAACAGTCGCAGGCCGAGCGAAAACGGCCGCACCAGGAACGAGATCAGTTCAACCACGAAGATCAGCGGGATCATCACCAGCGGCGTGCCGTGCGGCACGAACAGCGCAAAGAAATGCAGCCCGTGGCGGGCAAAGCCGACGATCAGCACGATCGAAAAGGCCATGATCGACAGCACGCCGGTCGCGGTGAAATGGCTGGTCAGCGTGAACGGGTGCAGCCCGACGATGCCCAGCGGCATCAGGCCGATGTAATTGGCGAACAGGATGAACATGAACAGCGAGAAGACGTAAGGAACATACTTCTTGCCATTGGGGCCGACCGAAGTGGCCAGCATCGAATCGACGAAGCCGGTGAAAGTTTCCACCGCCATCTGCCAGCGACCGGGCACCAGCTGCCGCTTCAGCCCGCCGCTGACGAACAGCATCAGCAGGCCGACGGTCAGCGCCATCCACAGCGCCGAATTGGTGAACGCGATATTGTGTCCGGCAATCGACCAGTTGTTCGAACCGAACAGCGGCTCGATTGCAAACTGGTGCATCGGGTCGACTCTCGCTTCGTCTGCCACGCCTGGTGTTCCCTGCCTTGGTATACCTGTTCAAACCGAATGCCCGCAGCCCGGTGCCGATCGGGCCCGGCGCGCTGGCGCCTAAACCCCGGTCTGGCCCGAATTGCGGACGATGTTCCTGAAAGCGACGATGATCCCCAGGGTCATCATCCCCAACAGTCCCCACGGCTGCGTCCCGGCAAACTGGTCGATGACCCAGCCAAGAAACAGCCCCCCGATCAACCCCCCCAGCAGATCCGCCAGTACGCGGTTGCCGGCGCGATAGTTCGCGTCGGCCCCGGTGCCGGGCCGAGGGCTGGACCGTTCCGCTTCGCGCGCCTGCGCCGCCTTGAGCCGGGCATCGAGCGTGTGCGGGTCCGTGCCATCGGGGGCTGGATCACCTGTGGGCGCCGGGTCGGACTGATCATCTGACATGCAAAGACCCCCATTGGCACAAGGTGCAAGGGGATCAACCCCCGCCCCCCGACGGAGCCCGAGCACGACCGACAGCAGTCCGCCGAGAGCGCTTGCCCCCTAGACGGGGGTAATCGCCGAGTCAACCCGACCGAAGTCGGTGTTTCGGGCATTTGCGCATCGCGATAATCGTGCGCTGCGGCCATGCCGCGCCTGCGCCAAATCGGCGGCGTTCGCCCGCTTGCGCGCGGCTGCACCATCGGCGATGACAGGCTTGGCGATGACCGATGATCCCACCCTGTTTTCCCGCCCCGGCGCGGTGCAGCCACGCGATGGCGCGGCCAACCGGCTGCGCGAAACCGGGCATGATCCATCGGGCCATCGCGCGCGGCTGCGCCAACGCCTGCTCGACGGCGGCGATGATGCGCTGGCCGATCACGAACTGATCGAATACCTGCTGATCACCGCGATCCCGCAGCGCGATGTCAAACCGCTGGCGCGCGTGCTGCTGCAACGCTTCGGCTCGCTCGCCGGGGTGTTCAATGCCGAACCGCGCGCGCTGATGCAGGTGCCGGGGATCAAGGAAACCGCCGCCGCCGCGCTGAAAATCGCCGGCCTCGCCGCGCGCCGGCTGGCCTCAAAGACGATGGCCGACCAATCGGTGCTGTCGAGCTGGCAGGCGCTGATCGACTATCTGCACATCGACATGGCGCATCTGACCCACGAACGCGTGCGGGTGCTTTATCTCAATGTGCAGAACCGCCTGCTGCTCGATCAGGTGGTGAGCGACGGCACGCTCGATGAATCGGCGATCTACACCCGCGAAATCATGGCCAAGGCGATGGCGATCGGCGCCGCCGCGCTGATCCTGGTGCACAATCACCCCTCGGGATCACCCCAGCCCAGCCGCGCCGACATCCAGGTGACGCAGAAAATCATCGAGGCGGGGCGGCATCTGGGGATCAGCGTGCATGATCATGTGATCATCGGCCGCGAGGGTCATGTTTCGCTGAAGGCAAAGGGGTTGATTTAGGGAGCCTCTTGGCACGGGGCGCGCGGCCCTTCGGCACGAGCGGGGAACGGCCAACGAGGCCCTCCGCCTCAGGGCCAGTGGATTCACACAATTGGCCAAGTATCTGTTTCAAGAGAGCTCCGCTCATCCTGAGCTTGTCGAAGGATGCGCGCAAACGGCCCAGTATGCGCGTTTTTTTCCGCGCGTGGGGCAGGTGTCAGCGCGCATCCTTCGACAGGCTCAGGATGAGCGGACTTGGGTGTTTGGGTGTTCCTGAACTACCTGAACTATTTGCTTGAATGCTCCTTCCCCTGAGGGGGGGCTTGAAGCGCCGCGCCGTTCAGCTTGTTCACCACCAGTGCCCAGCGACCCGATCCAAGCTTCCTCAACCCAGCGGCCGGCCCGAGGCCTTGTTGCGGTTGCGGATCAGCCCCGGCAGGAACCGCGCAAAGAACTGCGCCTGGCGCGCGGTCTTGCCGACCAGCGTGTGCAGCCGCTGGCCGTGGACGGCGGCCCAGGCGGCATCGGCGACGGCGGTGACCGGGGTGATTTCCAGCCCGGCATCGCGCACGCGGTCGCGGATCGCCTCGTTGCTCTTGCGGTTGGGGGCGATGTCGAGCAGCGGGGTTTCGATGAAGCCGGGCATCAGGTCGCGCACCACGATGCCATCGGCGGCCCATTCGCCATCGAGCGATTCGGTGATCGCGCGCACCCCGAACTTGGTCGCGCTATAGACCGAGGCGCCGGGCACGCCATAGATCCCCGCCGCGCTGGCGGTGTTGAGCAGGCACGATCCCGGCGCGCGCTGTTTCAGCCAGCGATGCGCCGCCTGCGCGCCGAACAGCACCCCTTTCAGATTGATGTCGAGCGTGCGTTCGATCTCTTCGGGCGAACAATCGACCAGCGCGCCGCCGATCGGCACCCCGGCATTGTTGAACACCACGTCGATCCCGCCGGCATGATCAGCAAACGCGGCGAGGGCATCATCCCACTGCCCGCGATCGCGCACATCAAGCTGCACGCAGAAACAATGCTGATCACCGAGCAGCGCGCGGGTGCCGGCCATGCCGTCCTCGCTGATATCGCCGATCCCGACGTGCCAGCCGGCGGCGGCAAACCGCTGCGCCACGGCGCGGCCGATCCCCGATCCGCCACCGCTGATGAAAATTGCCTTCCGGTCAGTCATCGCGCCCCCTTATCACCCGGTCACAGCGCCGGATTGTTGTAACAATGCCAGGTAAAGATCGCCACCGCGCCGCGATGCGGGCGCCAGGCTTCGGCCAGCGCGCGGGTGGCGCGTTCGTCGGGGCGTTCGGCCAGCGCCAGCAGCCGGGCAAGACCGGCCTGCACCGCCAGATCGCCGGCAGGCCAGATATCGCCGCGCCCTTCGGCAAACAGCAGATAGATTTCCGCCGACCAGCGGCCGATGCCCTTGATCCGGGTCAGTTCGGCAATCGCTTCCTCGTCATCGGCGGGCAGTGATTCAAAGCACAACGAGCCGTCTGCCACCAGTTCGCACAACGACCGCGCATAGCCCTGCTTCTGCCGCGACAGGCCGCAGCCGCGCAGATCGTCGAACGAGGCAGCCAGCACATCGTGCGGCGCCATGCCTGGGCCGAGCAGCGCTTCGAGCCGGGTCCATACCGAGGCGGCCGCGGCCACGCTGACCTGCTGGCCGACGATCGTGCGCAGCAAAGTGTGCCAGCCGCGCGCGCGGATGCGCGGTTCGGGATAGCCGACGCGGGCAATCGCGCTGGCCAGCGGCGGGCTGTGCCGGGCGACATGGTTCAGCCCGTCGCGAATCTGCTGTGCAGTCAATCCCACCTTGCGCTTGTCCTGTCCGGCCATCCTTTTGCGGCAGCGTAAGCGGCCATCTTGCCAAAGTCACGCGCGGTCGATACCAGCCGCGCGGTAATCACCGGAGTTTGCCACACATGCCCAAGCTGACCATTGTCAACCGTGCCGGCCAGGAACAGACCATCGAAGCCAGCACCGGCACCACCGTGATGGAAGCGATCCGCGACAACGGCTTTGACGAATTGCTGGCGCTGTGCGGCGGCTGCTGCTCGTGCGCGACCTGCCACGTGTTCGTCGACCCGGCCTTTGCCGACAAGCTCAACCCGCTCAGCGATGATGAAAACGATCTGCTCGACAGCTCGGAACACCGCAGCGCGCATTCGCGGCTGTCGTGCCAGCTGGCGGTGACCGATGCGCTCGACGGCCTGACAGTGACGATCGCGCCGGAAGACTGATCCGCTGCGTTCAAGCGCCTGAAAACGGCCCGCTTGCCCCCTTGGCAAGCGGGCCGTTTTGCGTGATGCACGCCTGCCTTGTTGGAGAGAATCGTGATGGTCCTGCCCCGTCTTGCCCGCTGGATCGCAGCTGCCGCCGCCACGCTGGGGCTGGGGGTGGCCGCGCCGGCCATCGCGCGGCCGGTGCTGCTGATCTCGATCGACGGGCTGCGCCCGGCCGATGTGCTGCAGGCCGGCGAGCGCGGCATGCGCCTGCCCAATCTGACCGCGTTCGTCACCAACGGCTGCTATGCCGAAGGCGTTGACGGCGTACTGCCGACGATCACCTATCCCAGCCATGCCACGCTGATCACCGGGGTGGCGCCGGCCAGGCACGGCATTGTCGGCAATACTACCTTCGACCCGCTGAACATCAATGCCGAAGGCTGGTACTGGTATGCCGAAGACAACAAGGCGCAAACGCTGTGGGATGCCGCATTCCTCGCGCGGATGACCACCGGCAGCGTGCATTGGCCGGTAACGGTCGGCGCGCGCCACATCACCTGGAACCTGCCGCAGATCTGGCGCACTGGCCATCCCGATGATCGCAAGCTGGTCCGCGCGCTGGCCACCCCCGGGCTGGTCGCCGAACTCGAAGCCGCCCGCCGCGAAGGCTACGCCGACGGCAAGGACGAATCGGTCGCCGCCGACAAATTGCGCGCCGGCTTCGCGCAATCGCTGATCCGCCATCATCAGCCCGGTTTTCTGACCGTCTATCTGACCGCGCTCGATCATCAGCAGCATCTGACCGGCCCCGGCTCGCCCGAAGCGCACCAGACGCTTGAAGCGATCGACGCGATGGTTGGCGATATCGTCGCGCTGGAACGCCAATTTCACCCCGATGCGGTGATCAGCGTGGTCAGCGATCACGGCTTTGCCCCGGTCGATACCGCGATCAATCTCTATCGCCCGTTTATCGATGCCGGGCTGATCAGCGTCGATGCCGGCGGCAAGATTACCGCCTGGCAGGCCACGCCGTGGACCTCGGGCGGGTCGGTTGCGGTGGTGCTCGCCCACCCCGAAGACGCCGCGCTGCGCGCGCGCGTCGGCGCGCTGCTCAACCGGCTCGCCGCCGACCCCGGCGCCCGCATCGCCCAGGTGATCGGCGAACCGGCGATCGCCGCAGCCGGCGGCAACCCGCGCGCGGCATTCTATGTCAATCTGAAGATCGGCGCGGTCGCCACGCCTTATCTGGGCGCCACGCTGCCGCTGGTGCTGCCCCCGGTCGGCACCAAAGGCACCCACGGCTATTTCCCCGGCGCCCCCGAAATGCGCGCGACCTTTCTGATCGCCGGCCCCGGCATCGCCAAGGGCCGCGATCTGGGCGAAATCGACATGCGCACGATCGCCCCGACGCTGGCCCGCGCCATGGGCGCCCAGTTGCCCGGCGCGGAAAAGCCGCCGCTGCCGGTGCTGCCGTAAGGGGCCGGGTGGATCAACAAGACTGTAGTCGGAGCCGGCCTAGAATCCTCCCCGGAACGGGGAGGGGGACCACCCGCAGGGTGGTGGAGGGGCCTGGCCCCACCCACCAACCCCCAATCTGCTTCAGCCACGCCGGCCATGTCTGCCGATCGAACCGGATCGCGTGGCGAGAGCCCCCTCCACCATGCTGCGCATGGTCCCCCTCCCCGGTTCGGAGAGGATTGCGGGCGCCAACGACTGCTCCCACGTGCCCACACAGCCTACGCCTTCAAATAATCCCGCCGGAACTGCGCGGCAAAGGCGGCAAAGCGGCCCTCGCTGATCGCGCTGCGCATCGCTGCCATCAATTGCTGATAGAACCAGATATTGTGTTCGGTCAGCAGCATCGCGCCGAGCATTTCGCCCGCCTTGTGCAGGTGGTGCAGATAGGCGCGGGAATAGCGGGTGCACACCGGGCAGGGGCAGCGCGGGTCGAGCGGGTCGGTGTCTTCGGCGTGGCGGGCATTGCGCAGATTGACCGGGCCGGTCCAGGTAAAGCCCTGGCCATTGCGGCCCGATCGCGTCGGCAGCACGCAATCGAACATGTCGACCCCGCGTTCGACCGCGCCGACCAGATCATCGGGTTTGCCCACCCCCATCAGATAGCGCGGTGCGGTTTCGGGCAATTGGCCGGGGGCAAAATCGAGCGTGGCAAACATCGCCTGCTGCCCTTCGCCCACCGCCAGCCCGCCGATGGCATAGCCGTCAAAGCCGATCGCGGCCAGCGCCCCGGCGCTTTCGGCGCGCAGCCGTTCGTCCAGCCCGCCCTGCTGGATGCCGAACAGCGCGGCGCGGCTGGCGTGGTCTTCGCCGGCGTCAAACGCGGTGCGGCTGCGGCGGGCCCAGCGCATCGACATTTCCATCGACCGCGCGATAACCTCGCGCGGCTGATCGATGCGCGGACATTCGTCAAACGCCATGACGATGTCCGATCCCAGCAGGCGCTGGATTTCCATCGAGCGTTCGGGGCTGAGCATGTGCCGCGCGCCGTCAAGGTGGCTGGCAAAGGTCACCCCGTCTTCGGTAATCTTGCGCAGCGAGGCCAGGCTCATCACCTGATAGCCGCCGCTGTCGGTCAGGATCGGCCGGTCCCACCCGCCAAACCGGTGCAGCCCGCCCAGCCGCGCCATGCGTTCGGCGCCGGGGCGCAGCATCAGGTGATAGGTATTGCCCAGGATGATGTCGGCCCCGGCGGCGCGGACTTCGTCCATCTTCATCGCCTTGACCGTGCCGGCGGTGCCCACCGGCATGAACGCGGGCGTGCGGATATCGCCGCGCTGCATGTGGATCACCCCGCTGCGGGCGCGGCCATCGGTGGCGTGAATATGGAAACGGAAACGGGTCATGCCGCAGCCCTATAGCCGCGCGCGGTCAAAATGCCAGATCAGGGCAGCAACAGGCTGGAATCGCCATAGCTGTAGAACCGGTAGCGCTGCGCGATGGCATGGGCATAGGCGGCCTGCATGCGATCGAGGCCCATCAGCGCCGAAACCAGCATGAACAGCGTCGATTTCGGCAGGTGGAAATTGGTCATCAGCCCGTCGATCCCGCAAAAGGTGTAGCCGGGGGTGATGAAGATCGCGGTGTCGCCGGCAAACGGGTGGATCGTGCGGGTGTGGTCGGCGGCGCTTTCGAGCAGGCGCAGGCTGGTGGTGCCGACCGCGATGATCCGCCCGCCCGCCGCGCGCGCCGCGTTCAGCCGCGCGGCGGTGGCGGCATCGATACAGCCCCATTCGGCGTGCATGCGGTGGTCGGCGGTATCATCGGCCTTGACCGGCAGAAACGTGCCCGCGCCGACATGCAAAGTCAGCGTTTCATGCGCGATACCGGCGCTCGCCAGCGCCTCGATCAGGCGCGGGGTAAAATGCAGCGAGGCGGTGGGGGCGGCCACCGCGCCGTCGCGCGCGGCAAACATCGTCTGGTAATCGCTGCGATCGTCGGCATCGATCGGGCGGCGCGCGGCGATATAGGGTGGCAGCGGCATCTGCCCGGCGCGTTCGAGCAGCAGTTCAACCGGTTCGTCGCCGGCAAAGGCGATGGTCCAGCTGCCGTCATCGTGGCGGGTTTCGGCCGTGGCGGTGACCGCGTTGCCAAAATCGATCTCGTCGCCCGGCGCCAGCCGCCGGCCATTGCGCACAAACGCCTGCCAGCGGCGCAGATCGATGCGTTTGTGCAGCGTCGCGCCGATCCGCGCGGCGCCGCGCCGCCCTTCCAGTTGCGCGGGGATCACCCGGGTATCGTTGAACACCAGCACATCGCCGGCGCGCAGCAGGCGCGGCAGATCGAGCACGCCGAGATCGGCAAACGGCCCGCCGCCGGGCACGTGCAGCAGCCGCGCGGCATCGCGCGGGCGCACCGGGCGCAGCGCGATCAGCTCTTGCGGCAGCTCGAAATCAAAGCAATCGACACGCATCGGGTTATCAATGCGGTGTCGAGTGGCTCAACATGTCGGCGGTGATCTTGGCCGGGGCCGGGGCCTCGGGCGCCAGCGAGGGCGCCGGCTTGTTGTCGGCGGCGATCTGCGCGGCGATGATCCGGGTCGGGTGCGCGGGCGGTTCGCCGCGCACGATGTGGTCAACCACGTCCATCCCGGCGATCACCCGGCCGAAATTGGTATATTTGCGGTCGAGCGCGGACTTGGGATAGAACACGATGAAGAACTGGCTGTTGGCCGAATTGGGTTCATCGGTGCGCGCCATCGACACGCTTCCGCGGCCATGCGGCACATCGTTGAATTCGGCCTCAAGATCGGGCAGTTTCGATCCGCCCTGGCCGGTGCCGGTGGGATCGCCGGTCTGCGCCATGAACCCGTCGATCACCCGGTGAAAGATGATCCCGTCATAAAATCCCTGCCGCGCCAGCGTCTTGATCCGTTCGACATGGTGCGGCGCCCATTGCGGCATCAGCCGGATCAGCACCCGCCCGCCGTTGGACAGATAGAGCACCAGCACGTTTTCAGGATCGTGCGCGGGATTGGCATCGATCGCATAGGAAATGTTGGATGACGACAGCACGCGATCGACCTTGTAGGGTTTGACCTCGGGCTTTTCTTTCTGCTGGGCCAGCGCCGGGCTGGCCACCAGGGTGGCAGCAAGCGCAAGAAGGGCAAACCGGGCAACGCGCATCAAGATCATCCTGTCACAAAGGCTGTGTGCGCCGATAGGCGACCGGGGCTGAGCCTGCAATGAACAAATTGGCCGGGCCCGGCGTGGCAAGGCGCAGGCAGCCGGGTCAATAATCGCCCAGCCGGCCTTGCTCGGCAACCCGGGCGACCACTTCGTCGCGCACCGCCGGGGTGACGAACTGGCCGATTTCGCCGCCGAACAGCGCGATTTCCTTGACCAGCTTCGATGCGATCGGCTGCAGGCTGACATCGGCCATCAGAAACACCGTTTCGATGCGGTTGTTCAATTGCTGGTTCATCCCCGCCATCTGGTATTCATATTCGAAATCGGCCACCGCGCGCAGCCCGCGCACGATCACGCTGGCGCCTTGATGTTCGGCAAAGCGCATCAGCAGCGCATTGAACCCGGTCACTTCGACATTGGCGATGCCCTGTTCGGCGACTTCGCGGCGGACCATGGCGATGCGTTCGTCGGGGGTGAACATCGGGTTTTTCGACATATTGGTGGTCACCCCGATGATCAGCCGATCAACCAGCTTTGCCCCGCGCCGGATGATATCGAGATGGCCCCGGGTGATCGGGTCAAAGGTGCCCGGATAGACGCCGATCCGTTCCGGCCTGGTGGTCATGGCGCGTGCCCCTGTTATGGTTTTTCAGTGATTGCGATCGACAATGAACCGCGCGATCGCGCGCAACAGATCGGCCTCTTCGCCATGCGCGGCGAGGTACTGCACCGCCTGATCGGTCAGCATCCGCGCCTGTTCGCGCGCCCGCGCCGCGCCGAGCAGCGAAACAAAAGTCTGCTTGCCGGCTTCGGCATCCTTGCGCAGTGCCTTGCCGGCGGCGGCCTCGTCGCCTTCGGCATCGAGCAGATCGTCGATGATCTGGAACGCCAGCCCGATATCGCGGGCATAGCCGCGCAGATGGCCGCGCCCTTCAGCGGGGATCTTGCCGAGGATCGCGCCCATTTCGACCGCCGCGCCGAGCAGCGCGCCGGTCTTCAACTGTTGCAGGCGGGTCACCGTGGGCAAATCGAAATCGCTGGTTTCGGCGACGATGTCCATCATCTGCCCGCCGGCCATGCCATGCGCGCCGCTGGCCAGCGCCAGCGTGCGCACCAGTTCGATGCGGGTGAACGGATCGCCGATCAGGTTCGGATCGGAGAGGATTTCAAACGCCAGCGCCAGCAGCGAATCGCCTGCCAGCACCGCGGTCGCCTCGTCAAACGCCAGATGCACGGTGGGTTTGCCGTGGCGCAGCGCATCATCGTCCATGCACGGCAGATCGTCGTGGATCAGCGAATAGACATGGATCGCCTCGATCGCGCAGCCGACGCGCACCGCAACATTGCGATCGACCCCGTAAATGCTCGCCACCGCCGTGACCAGCAGCGGGCGCAGCCGCTTGCCGCCGCCGATCGCGCCATAGCGCATCGCGTTGAACAGCCGGTCGCGGGCATCGCCTGGCACCGGCAGCACGGTATCGAAACAGGCGTCCACCTCGTGCGCGATCCGCGCCAGCGCGTCGTTCAACAGCGCGGCATCGCGATCATCGAGCGCCATCGCCGCTCAGCCCTGGGCGTCGAACGGGCGGGTGCCGGTGGCGACCCCGTCACGATCGGCCACCACCGCCTCGATTCGCGCCTGCGCCGCATCGAGCCGCGCCTGGCAATGCGCGCGCAGCGCATCGCCCCGGGCATAGAGCGTGATCGATTCTTCGAGCGGCGCTTCGCCGCTTTCCAGCCGTCGCACGACATCTTCGAGCGCTTTCAACGCATCTTCGAACGACAGCGCGGCAATGTCGGGGGTGGTGTTCATCACAAGGACAATTGACGTCCCGCGCCGGGCGGGTCAAGCCCATGCAGCGCGCATTTGCGCATCGGCAGCGGACGAGGGCGACAATGATCTGGTTGATCGGATATGGCGTGGCGGCACTGGTGTTTGGCGCGCTCGATGCCTGCTGGCTGGGCTATGCCGGATCGCGGGTCTATCGCCCGGCGCTGGGCGACCTGTTGGCGGCGGATTTTCGCGGCGGGCCGGCGGCGGTGTTCTATCTGGTCTATCTGGCCGGGATGGTGTGGTTTGCGGTGCGCCCCGGGATTGCCAACGGGGTGGGCAGCGCCGCGCTCAATGCCGCTCTGCTCGGCGGGCTGTGCTATGCGACCTATGACCTGACCAACCAGGCGACGCTGGCGCGCTGGCCGGTGTGGCTGACCATGGTCGATATTGCCTGGGGCAGCTTTGCCACCGCGCTCGCCGCCAGCGTCGCGACGCTGGTCGCGCGCCGCTTCGTCTGATCGGGCGATGTTCATCGGCCACTATGCCCCCGCGTTCGCGGCCGGCGGCACCCGCAATGGCCCGCCGCTGTGGCTGGGCACCTTGGCGTGTCAGGCGATCGACATCGCCTTTTTCAGCTTTGCCCTGCTGGGGATCGAACATTACCGGCTGACCCGCAATGCCACCGCGACCAACTGGCTCGATCTCTATGACTTGCCTTATACCCACAGCCTGCTCGGTGCCTGCCTGTGGGGGCTGGGGCTGGCGCTGCTGACCTGGGCGCTGTGGCGCAACCGCGCGATGGCGGCGATCGTTGCGGCGCTGGTGGTATCGCACTGGCTGCTCGATCTGCTGGTGCATCGGCCCGATCTGACGCTGGCCGGGCAGCCGCCCTTGCTCGGGCTGGGGCTGTGGAACCTGCCGCTGCTCGAAAAGCCGCTCGAACTGGCGCTGTGTTTCGGCAGCCTCGGCTGGTATGCCCGCGCCACCCGCCCGGTGACGCGCTGGGCGCCGTGGGCGATGGGCCTGCTGGTGGTGCTGCTGGCGGCGTTTCAGGCGATCGACTGGTTTGGCGCGCGCACCACCACGCTCGAGCCCGGGCAGCAATGGCTGGCGCTGTTTGCCTATGGCATGGTGATTGTGGCGAGCGGGCTGGTCGGGGCGTCGCGGGTGGTGAAGGCCTGATCAATTCGCCGCGCTGTGGCAGGTGGTGAACAGCGCGCTGGACCTGGGTGGTCCCCAAACCCATTCATAGCTTATCCGGTTCGTCCTGAGCTTGTCGAAGGACGCGCGCTTACCCCCGCCCCACGCACCAAATAAGCACGCAAACTCAAACGTTTCGCGCGTCCTTCGACAAGCTCAGGACGAACCATTTAGGTTATAATTTATAGATCGGTTGGGAAGATGGATATGCGCGCGCCTAGCACCTGAACAGCCACAGCTTGGCCTTGCCGACCTTGCGCTCGGCATCGACGGTCACGCCTTCCAGCTCGACATCCTCGTTGGCGGCGGTTTCCAGGCTGACCCAGGTGGCCGGGCCGATCCAGCCGAGACGGCGCAGCTTGTCGATCGCCACTACCCCGGCGCCGGTGCGATAGGGCGGGTCGAACAGCATCAGGTCGAGCGGGGCCGGGGCCGGGCCCAACGCCAGCACCGATCCATTGCGCACCGTGGCGCGCGCGCCGGCGCCGAGCGTGGCGATATTGGCGCGGATTGCCTCGATCGCGCGGGCGTCCTGTTCGACAAACAGCGCCGATGCCGCGCCGCGTGACAAGGCTTCGAGCCCGAGCGCGCCCGATCCGGCGAACAGGTCGCCCACTGCGAGCCCGTCAAAACTGCCCAGCCGGCTGGTCAGCATCGAAAACAGCGTTTCGCGGGTGCGGTCGGCGGTGGGGCGGGTGGTATCGCCGGCCGGGGCCACCAGTTTGCGCCCGCGCCAATCGCCGGCAATGATCCTCATGCACGGATCGCCTTGCGAAAGCGTTCGACATCGGACTGGCGCACTTCATCGGCGGCGCCGCGCGGCAGATCGGCGAGCAGGAACGGGCCATAGGCGACGCGCAGCAGCCGCGAGACCTGCAGCCCGAGATGTTCGAGCACGCGGCGCACTTCGCGGTTCTTGCCTTCGGTCAGCGTCAGTTCGATCCACTGGTTGCGGCCGGTGCGGCGTTCCATGTTGGCGTCGATCGGGCCGTAGCGCAGGCCGTCGATCTCGATCCCGTGGATCAGCTCTTCGAGCCGCGCCTGGCTGATATCGCCAAACGTGCGCGCGCGATAGGTGCGCGGGATGCCGGTGGTGGGCAGTTCCATCGCCCGTTTCAATTCGCCGTCGTTGGTCAGCAGCAGCAGCCCTTCGGTATTGAGGTCGAGCCGGCCGATCGGCATCATCCGCGGGGTGCCGCTGGGCAGGGCATTGCGCAGCGCGTTGTAGATCGTCGGTCGTCCGGCCGGGTCGCGCTCGGCGGTGATCAGCCCTTCGGGTTTGTGAAAGCGGAACAGCCGGGGCGGTTCGGCGCGTGCCACCGGCTGGCCATCGACGGTGATCCCCTTCAGATGCGGCAGGATCGTCGCCGGGGTGGTGATCACCGTGCCGTTGAGCGCGATGCGCCCTTCGCCGATCATGCGTTCGACATCGCGCCGGCTGGCGACGCCGGCGCGCGCCAGCAATTTGGCGATGCGTTCGCCATCGGGGCGCTCGCCTTCGGCATGAAGGTTGGCAGGTTTGGGGGCGGGGCGGTAAAATCGCGACATGGCGCGCCCATAGCCAATTCGCGCCGGTTCGTCACGCCAATTGGCGGCGCGCGGTTTGGGCGCTAGGGATGGGCGGATGAACGATGTCCAAACTGCCGCGCGCCCGACCGGCTGGCGCCTGATTGCTCTGGCGCTCAAGGGGCGCAAGGCCGGCGTGATGCTGGCGCTGGGGTTTTCGTCCGGGCTGCCCTATGCGCTGCTGATCGGCACGCTCAATGCCTGGCTGGGCGAAGTCCATGTGGCGATGGCGACGATCGGCGTGCTGGCGTGGATTGGCCTTGCCTATTCGTTCAAATTCCTGTGGTCGCCGCTGGTCGATCGCGTGTCGGTGCCGGTGCTTGGCGCGCTGGGGCGGCGCAAGGGGTGGATCGCGCTGTGCCAGATCATTCTGGTCGTCGCGCTGGGATCGCTGGCGCTGATCGATCCGGTGGCCGCGCTGGGGCGGTTTGCGCTGGTCGCGCTGGTCGCGGCGCTGGCTTCGGCGACGCAGGATGTGGCGATCGACGCCTGGCGGATCGATGTCGCCGACGCGGTGACCCCGGTCGAATTGCTGTCTTCGCTCTATCAATTCGGCTACCGGCTGGCGGCGCTGGTCGGCAGCACGCTGGCGCTGGTCCTTGCGGCGCGGCTGCCCTGGCCGGCGGTCTATGCCCTGCTCGCCGCGCTGTTGGGCATTGTCGCGCTGGTCTGCGCGCTGTTTGCCCCCGATACGCCGCGCCCGCCGCGCGGCGATGCGGCGCTGATGGCCGATCAGCCGCCGCCGCTGTTGCGCGCGGGCGGGCTGGTGATGGTCGCGCTCGGCTGGGGCTGGGCGATCGGCAGTATCGGCCTGTTCATGGTGGCGATGCTGCGCCCCGCCATGCCGGGGATCGCGCGCCCGTCGGTGGCCGATTTCACGCGGGGTCATGCGCCGTGGATCGTGCTGGCGACGGTCGGGCTGCCGCTGGTGGTGGCGGCGCTGACCAACCGCGCGCGCGGCGGCCCGGCGGCCCCGGCGCGGGTGGCGGCGGTCGATCACTTGTGGCTGGCGCTGGTCGATCCGTTGGCCGAACTGTCGGCGCGGCTGGGCTGGCGCGTGGTGGTGATGATCGCGGTGATCCTGACTTACACGCTGTGCTACAACGTGTGGGGCAGCTTTGCGCTGCCGTTCTACCTCGATTTCCTGCACTATTCGAAAGACGAAGTCGCCTTCGCGTCAAAGATTTTCGGCGTGCTGATGACGATGGCGGGGATCGCGCTGGGCGGCGTGCTGTTTGTCCGGCTGGGGCGGATGCCGACGATCCTGATCGGCGCGGTGCTGCCGATGCTGGGCAATTTCGTCTATGCCGATCTGGCCAGCGGGGCGGTGCATATCGATGGCGTGGCCCGCGCGATGGGGCTGACCGCGCTGGGTGCCGATCCGCGCATCGTGCGGCTGCTGGTGGCGATCACGGTTGAAAACATTTCGATCGGCATCGCCGGGGCGGCGTTCGTGGCCTATCTGTCGGGCAAAGTCAGCCGCAGCCACACCGCGGTGCAATATGCGCTGCTGTCGTCGATGACCTTCCTGATCGGATCGCTGGGCAAGGGGATTGCCGGCGATGTGATCGACCATCTGGGCTATGCCGCGATGTTCCGCTGGACCGCGCTCGCCGGGGTGATCGCGGTCGCGCTCGTGCTGGTCGAATGGGCGGTCAATCGGGAACCTCGCCGTTTGCCCTGAGCACTGCGCCGGCAAGGTAAAGCGACCCGGTAATCAGCACATCGCCGCCGCCGGGCAGCGCGCGCAGCGCCGCGGCGACATCGTCCGCGCTCGACAGCGGCAGCGCGCTGAACGGGGCAAAGGCGGCCGGGCTGTGCGCCTCGTGGCCGGGGGCGGGGACGATCGTGATCGACAGCGCATGATCGCCCAGCGGGCCCAGGATCGCCGCCGGGTCCTTGTTGGCCAGCATGCCGATCACCACGTGGACCGGCGGCTGCCCGCGCAGATGGCGGGCAATCGCCAGCCCGGCATCGGGGTTGTGCCCGCCATCGAGCCACACCGTGCGCCCCGGCACCAGCGCGGTCAGCGGCCCGGCGCCCAGCCGTTGCAACCGCGCCGGCCAGCGCGCCCCGGCAATCCCGCGCGCCATCGCCTCGGGCGAAACCTGCAGCGCATCCTGATGCCGCAGCATCGCCACCGCCAGCGCGGCATTGTCGCCCTGATGCACCCCGGGCAGCGCCGGGCGCGGCAGATCGAGCGTGCCGCGCGCATCGCGATAGGCGATGCCGGCGCCGATAACCGCATCCCAGCCCGCGCCCCGGCCGATCAGCCGCGCGCCGATCCGCGTGGCGGTTTCGACCACCGCGCTCGCCGCCGGTTCGGCATAGCGCTGCGTCACCAGCGGCACGTCGGCGCGCGCGATGCAGGTCTTTTCAAACGCGATCCGCGCCAGGGGCTGCTGCGGCACCCCCGCTTCGGGCACCAGCAGAAACGCCTCGTGATCGAGCCCCAGCGTGGCAATGCCGCAGACCGCCGGGGCCGGCACCACATTGGTCGCATCAAACCGCCCGCCCAGCCCGGTTTCGATCACGCAGGCATCGGCCGGCACCCGGGCAAACCCCAGGAACATCGCCGCCGTGGTCACTTCAAAGAAACTGGGGTTGAGATCGGCCCCGGCATTCAGCGCCTCTGCCAGCAGATCGGCGAGCAGATCGTCGCTGATCAGTTCGCCCGCCAGCCGGATGCGTTCGTTGTAGCGCACCAGATGCGGCTTGGTCGCGGTGTGGACCACCAGCCCCTGCGCCTCGAGCATGGCGCGCAGATAGGAACAGGTTGATCCCTTGCCGTTGGTCCCCGCGACATGCAGCACCGGCGGCAGGCGGTCTTGCGGATCACCCAGCCGCGCCAGCAGCGCGCGGATCGTCTCGAGCCCCAGCCGCCCTTGCGGCACCGACAGCGCGCCCAGCCGATCGAGCTGCGCCTGCACGCGCGGATCGTCGGAAATCGCGAAATCCTTCATCGCCGGGCGCGGTCAGGCGGCGCGGGCGGCGGTCAGATAGTCGATCAGGTTGGCCAGCGTCGCCTTCATGTCGCGGCGGTGCACCACCATGTCGATCATGCCGTGATCGTACAGGTATTCGGCGCGCTGGAACCCTTCGGGCAGCTTTTCGCGAATGGTATCCTGGATCACCCGCTGCCCGGCAAAACCGATCAGCGCGCCGGGTTCGGCAATCTGGATATCGCCGAGCATGGCATAGCTGGCGGTCACCCCGCCGGTGGTCGGATCGGTCAACAGCACGATATAGGGCAGCCCGGCGGCATGCAGCCGGCTGATTGCCACGGTGGTGCGCGGCATCTGCATCAGCGACAGGATGCCTTCCTGCATGCGCGCGCCGCCGGCAGCGGTCACCGCGACATAGGCGCACTTTTCGCGGATCGCCAATTCGATCCCGGCGATAAAGGCATTGCCCACCGCCATGCCCATCGACCCGCCCATAAAGCCGAAATCCTGCACCCCGACCACCGCGCGCTGGCCCTCGATCGTGCCATAGGCGTTGGTATAGGCATCGTTGTGGGCATTGCTGGCGCGCGCCGCCTTGATCCGGTCGGTATAGCGCTTGGTATCGCGGAATTTCAGCGGATCATCGCGCACCACCGGCGCCGGCAGCAGCGCATAGCCGGGGTCGAGCAGTTGATCGAGCCGTTCGTCGGTGCCGATCCGGCCATGGTGTTCGCAGCGCGGGCACACCGACAGGTTTTCGCGGTATTCCTTGATGAACAGCATTTCGCTGCAGCCGGGGCATTTGATCCACAGCGTATCGGTGGTGTCGCGTTTCTGGATGAACGACAGCGAATTGCGAACGCGCGAAAGCCAGCTCATGCGGTGATTACCCCAGCCTGATGCACTGCTGCGGCCAGATCGGCCACCAGTGCCTGCACCGGCGCGGCGGCATTGCGGCCGTGCGCGCCCACCAGATCGACAATCGCCGAACCGACCACCACACCATCGGCGACGCGGGCGATCGCCCCGGCCTGTTCGGGCGTGCGCACCCCGAAGCCGACCGCCACCGGCAGATCGGTGGTCGCCTTCAACCGCGCCACCGCGCTTTCGATCGAATCGAGCGCGGCCGACTGCTTGCCGGTGATCCCGGCGACCGAAACATAGTACAAAAAGCCCGCCGACCCGTCGAGCACCGCCGGCAGCCGCGCCGCATCGGTGGTCGGGGTGGCCAGCCGGATCGGGCTGATCCCCTGCGCGCGCAGCGCCGGGCCCAGTTCGGCATCTTCTTCGGGCGGGATGTCGACGCAGATCACCCCGTCGACCCCGGCCTCGGCGGCGGCTTTGGCAAACCAGTCGGCGCCGCGAATGGTCATCGGATTGGCATAGCCCATCAGCACCAGCGGCACTTGCGGGTGGCGCGCGCGAAAATCGCGGGCGATCGCCAGGATCGCATGCGTGGTGGTGCCCGCGCCCAGCGCGCGCAGATTGGCGGCCTGGATCGCCGGGCCATCGGCCATCGGATCGGTAAACGGCATGCCCAGTTCGATCACATCGGCACCGCCCGCCACCAGCGCATCAAGGATCGCGGGCGTGCTGGCGGGATCGGGATCACCGGCGGTAACGAAACAGACCAGCGCCGGGCGCGCCTTGGCAAAGGCGGCGGACAGCCGGGCGCTCACAGCGTGACCCCAAGGTGGCCGGCGACGGTAAAGATGTCCTTGTCGCCGCGCCCGCACAGATTGGCGAGGATGATCGCATCCCTGGGCATCGTCGGGGCGATCTTTTTGACTGCGGCGATGGCGTGGCTGGGTTCGAGCGCGGGGATGATCCCTTCGCTGCGGCACAGCAACTGGAACGCATCGAGCGCCTCGTCATCGGTAACCGAAGTATATTCGACCCGGCCGTTTTCCTTCAGCCAGGCATGTTCGGGGCCGATGCCGGGATAATCGAGCCCGGCGCTGATCGAATGGCCTTCGGTAATCTGGCCGTCTTCGTCTTGCAGCAGATAAGTCTTGTTGCCATGGAGGATGCCCGGGCGCCCGCCGGCGAGGCTGGCCGCGTGTTCCTTGTCGAGCCCGTGGCCGGCCGCTTCGACCCCCAGCATGCGCACCGACGGATCATCGAGAAACGGGTGAAACAGCCCGATCGCGTTTGATCCGCCGCCGATCGCGGCGACCAGCAGATCGGGCAGGCGGCCGGTGCGCGCCAGCATCTGCGCGCGCGCCTCGCGCCCGATCACGCTCTGGAAATCGCGCACCAGTTCGGGATAGGGGTGCGGCCCGGCGGCGGTGCCGATGATGTAGAACGTATCGTGGACATTGGCGACCCAGTCGCGCAGCGCCTCGTTCATCGCATCCTTCAGCGTCTTGGCGCCGGCCTGCACCGGCACCACTTCGGCGCCGAGCAGCTTCATGCGAAACACGTTGGGCGCCTGCCGCTCGACATCGGTCGCGCCCATGTAGATCACGCAAGGCAGACCAAACCGCGCGCAGACCGTGGCGGTGGCCACCCCGTGCTGGCCGGCACCGGTTTCGGCGATGATCCGGGTCTTGCCCATGCGCATCGCCAGCAGGATCTGGCCGATGCAATTGTTGATCTTGTGCGCGCCGGTGTGATTGAGCTCGTCGCGCTTGAACCACACTTGCGCGCCGCCCAGCGCTTCGGTCAGGCGCGGCGCGAAATAGAGCGGGCTGGGGCGCCCGACATAATGTTCGAGCAGATCATCGAATTGCGCCTGGAATGCCGGGTCAGCCTTGGCCTTGCGGTATTCGGTTTCCAGATCGAGGATCAGCGGCATCAGCGTTTCGGCAACATAGCGCCCGCCAAACTGGCCGAAATGGCCGCGCTCGTCGGGCTGGTTGCGGAAACTGTTGGGGGTCTGGACGGTCATGCCACGGCCTTTATCGCACGCCGCCCATTTGTCCAGATGCGAGGAGGGGCCAAGCGGGCAGGGGCATGGCGCCACAAACCGAGATTACGACGGTTTTCTCGTTCAGGAACGGGCAAGGCGGCGCCGGCTAGAGCAAACGGGCAACGTCGTGGGGGCGGCCTTGTCCGGATGGACGGGGTCGCCCTTTTGCCCCGCAGTGCACGTGCGGGACAAAGCGGATCACCGGTCGGGTGATCGGCCTTTGCGCCCACCGGCGCAACCACGCGGGGCATGGGGCTGGTTCAACCCTTGCACACCAAAGGAACTCGTCATGCGTCACACTCTTTTTGCCGCGCTGGGCCTGGCGGCCGCCGCCGCGCTGGCGACCCCGGCCCTGGCCGATGAAACCCGCGTCGAAGTCAACACTTCGGGCAATTTCTATGGCGGGGACTATCAGCAATCGATCGGCATCGCCGCCGGACACGATTTCACGCTGGCGCCGGGGGTGTTTGCCGGGCCGGAAGTATCGCTCGGCAAAGTGCTGGCCAACAACACGCTCACCTCGTTCGGTGTCAGCGGCCGGCTCGGGGCCGATCTTGGCCCGGTGGGCAAGCTCTATGCGGTGGGCGGCTGGGCGACCCAGCCCTATCACGGCGGCAATCCCGACTGGGATCTGGGCGCCGGCTATCAGCACAGCCTGCTGCCGGGTACCTATGGCAAGCTGGAATATCGCCACTACACCTCGTCGGCCAATGGCGCGACGCCGTCGCGCGATGTGATCGCGCTGGGGTTCGGCGCGCACTTCTGACCGAAGCGCCGTGCGGGCGTTATCCGCGCACGGCTGCGCAAAACGCGGCAATGCGCGCCGCGTCCTTGATCCCGGGCGCGCTTTCCACGCCCGAGGACACATCCACCGCCGGGGCATTGGTGATCGCCAGTGCCTCGGCAACATTGTCGGGGTCGAGCCCGCCCGCCAGCATCCACGGCAGCGCCGAGCGCACCCCGCGCAGCACCGCCCAATCGATCCGCAATCCGTTGCCGCCGGGCAGATCGGCCCCCGGCGGCGGCTTGGCATCAAACAGCACGCGCGCCACCGCCCCGGCATAGCGATCGGCCGCCGCCAGATCGGCGCGGGTGCGGATGCCGAGCGCCTTCCACACCGGCACGCCATGGCGCGCGGCGATCGCGGCGGCCTGCTCGGGGGTTTCCGCCCCGTGCAACTGGATCGCATCAAGCCGCACGTGCGCCAGCGTCGCGGCCAGGAAATCGGGCGCCGGATCGACAAACAGCCCGACCACTTGCGCGCGCCCGCCGGCCCGCGTCGCCAGCGCCGCCGCCGCGGCCGGCGCGACATGGCGCGGGCTCTTGTCAAAAAACACCAGCCCGATGAAATCCGCCCGCGCCGCCACCGCCGCATCGAGCGCGGCGGGAGAGGATATCCCGCAAATCTTGATCAGCGCGGTCATAACGGCTTGTCGAGCACCACCAGCACCATCGGCCGATCGCCGGCGGGCGGAAACGGGCGGGTTTCGCCGGTCAGCCGGTATCCGCGCCGCTGGTAATAGGCGATCAGTTCGCGGCGCTGGTCGATCACCGTCATTTCGATCACCCGCGCGCCAAATTCATCGCGCGCGATCTGTTCGGCCAGCGCGATCAGCGCACGGCCCAGCCCGTGCGCCTGCCGCGCCGGATCGACGCAGAGCATGCCCATATAGGCGCGCGCATCGCCCCGCCCGGCGACCGTAACCGTGCCGATCAGATCATCACCCTGGTGCAGCAGCACCACCCGCGTCGCCGGATCGGCAATCGTCGCCGCCAGTTCGGCCGCAGTGGTGCGGGTATCATCCAGCAGATCCGCCTCGTGCGACCAGCCGCGCCGAGCGCTGTCGCCGCGATAGCCGGATTCGACCAGCGCGTGCAGCGGCGCGACATCATCGGCGCCGGCAAACCGGTGGCTCAGCGTGTCCACGGCGCTACAGCGTGCCCTCGATCGCGCGGGCAGCGGCGGCGGGGTCTTCGGCGCGGCTGATCGGGCGGCCGATCACCAGCACGCTGGCGCCGGCATCGCGCGCCGCACGCGGGGTCACGGTGCGTTTCTGGTCCTCGCCGCCGCCATGGCCGGCGGGGCGCAAGCCCGGCACCACCAGAAAACCGCTCTTCCAGCGGCGGTGCACCGTGGCGACTTCGTGCCCCGAACAGACAATCCCGTCCAATCCGGCCTCTTGCGCCAGATCGGCCAGCCGCAGCACCTGATCGTGCGCGGTGCCGCCCACCCCGATCCGCGCCAGATCGGCATCATCCAGGCTGGTCAGCACGGTCACGCCGACGACGCGGGTATGTTCGCCCGCCGCCGCCTTGGCATCTTCCATCATCGCCCGCCCGCCGCCGGCATGCACCGTGACGATCGCCGGTTGCAGCACGTGGATCGCCTGCATCGCCGCGGCAACGGTATTGGGAATGTCGTGCAGTTTCAGATCGAGAAAGATCGGCAGCCCCAGCTTGGCCACTTCGTGCACGCCGTGGTGGCCATGCGCGCAAAAGAATTCCAGCCCCAGCTTGATCCCGCCGATGTGGTTGCGCACTTTGCCGGCCAGCGCCAGCGCGCTGTCGAGACGGGGCAGATCGAGCGCGAGATAGATCGGATTGCTCACGGGGCAGGGGTGTCCTCGGCAGATGCGGCGGCGGCGGCAGGCGCACCGTCGCGCGGGTGGGTCAGCGCATGGGCCTGCGCGGCGAGCGTTGCCTCAAGCGTGGTGATGCGGCGGTTCATCCGCCAGCGCGTTGCGCGCAGCATCAGCGATGTCGGCACAAACCCGACCAGCAGCGCGCCGATCACCAGCGCCGGGGCGCGGGTTTCCCAGATCAGCCCGGGCCAGATGCGCACGGCGATCGGATCGGTGTTGGCATAGGTAAAAGCGAACAAGCCGATCACCACCACCAGCCAGAATGCGGTCTTCAGCGCGCGCATGACATGATCGGTTCCGTCCCTGCTTCCCGTTAGGCAAAACCCTAACAGGTCGCACGCTGATGTGAAGGGGGGTTACCCTTGCGGCCCGAACACCCGGTCAAAGATCGTGTCGATCGCCTTGAAATGGTAATCGAGGTTGAAGCGTTCCTCGATTCCCGCCTCGCCCAGCGCGGCGCGCACTTCGTCATCGGCCTTCAACAGATCGAGCAGCGACAGCGCGCCATCGGATTCCCACACTTTCATCGCGTTGCGCTGGACCAGCCGATAGGCATCGTCGCGCGTCAGCCCGGCCTGGGTCAGCGCCAGCAGTACCCGCTGCGAATGCACCAGCCCGCCCATGCGATCGAGGTTTTTCTGCATCCGTTCGGGATAGACCACCAGCTTGTCGATCACCCCGGTCAGCCGCGCCAGCGCAAAATCGAGCGTGATCGTCGCATCGGGGCCGATGAAGCGTTCGACCGACGAATGCGAAATGTCGCGTTCGTGCCACAGCGCCACGTTTTCCAGCGCCGGGGTCACCGCGCTGCGCACCACCCGCGCCAGCCCGGTCAGGTTTTCGGTCAGCACCGGGTTGCGCTTGTGCGGCATCGCCGATGATCCCTTTTGCCCCGGCGAAAAATACTCTTCGGCTTCCAGCACTTCGGTGCGTTGCAGATGGCGCACTTCGATCGCCAGCCGCTCGATCGAGCTGGCAATCACCCCCAGCACGGCAAAAAACATCGCATGGCGATCGCGCGGGATCACCTGGGTCGATACCGGCTCCACACTCAGCCCCAGGCGTTCAGCCACATGCGCCTCGACCGCCGGGTCGATATTGGCAAACGTGCCCACCGCGCCCGAAATCGCACACGTCGCGATTTCCGCGCGCGCCGCCACCAGCCGCGCGCGGTTGCGGGCAAATTCGGCATGGGCTTCGGCCAGTTTCTTGCCAAAAGTGGTCGGTTCGGCATGGATGCCGTGGCTGCGGCCGATGGTGGGGGTATATTTGTGTTCAAACGCCCGCCGCCGCAGCGCCGCCAGCAGCGCGTCGATATCGGCAATCAACAGATCGGCCGCGCGCGCCAGTTGCACGTTCAGCGTGGTATCCAGCACATCGCTGCTGGTCATCCCCTGATGCATGAACCGCGCCTGCGGCCCGACCTCGCGCGCGACCCAGTCGAGAAACGCGATCACATCGTGCTTGGTCACCGCCTCGATCGCATCGATCGCGGCCACATCAATCGCCGGATTGGTCGCCCACCAATCCCACAAGGCCCTGGCCGCCGCCGCCGGCACCACGCCCAGATCAGCCAGCTTGTCGGTGGCATGCGCCTCGATCTCGAACCAGATGCGATAACGCGCCTCCGCATCCCAGATCGCGGTCATCTGCGGGCGGGCATAACGGGGAACCATGATCAACTCCGGCACTGATGGGGCTGTCCCGCCCGCTAGGGTCTTGCCCGGGGCTTGGCAAGGGGGAGTGGGGTGGGGCGGGTTTCATAGAGATTCGGCGAAGCCGGAATTTCCGATCAGGCTTTGAGAATTTTCGTGAGCCTTATGAGCCAATTTTGAGTGCTCTGCGCGAGGCCAAAAACGGAAGGCTGCTGTGCGTCCCCCGTGCAGAATTGTCCGGTCCACGGGCGCAATCACTCAAAATAAATCTGAAGTTTTTTAAGAAATATAATTACAGTGGCTCTTTATTAATACCAGTCCTCCTTCGAATCCACTCGTCATTCCGGACTTGATCCGGTACCCAGCAAATGAAGAATGCGGCAGCATTCCTGCCGCAAGGCAGCTTGGTTTCGCCAAAGACGCTATCGCGTCAGATGTTTGCTGGGTTCCGGATCAAGTCCGGAATTGCGAAGTTCTTTGGATGAACTGCTGATAAAGCGTGTCAAGGTGTCGGACGACTGGGAGTTCCGGCAACAGGATTCGCAATTCAGGCACCAGCAACCGAACTCGCCGCGCCATCACCCTTCCACAAACCCGTCAATCGCCCGCGCCAGCGCGATATCGCGGGTGGACAGGCCGTCGGCGTCGTGGGTGGTCAGGCGGATGTCGATGCGGTTGTAGACATTGAACCATTCGGGGTGATGATCGGCCTTTTCGGCGACGATCGCCACGCGCGTCATCAGCGCAAAGGCGGCGGCAAAATCGGGCAGGATCAGCGTGCGGGTGATCGCGCGGGCATCGTCGGACAGCGTCCAGTGGGGCAGGGTGGCCAGCGCGGCATCACGTTCGGTTGGGGTCAACGGGGCGATCGGCATCGAAGGGGCCTTTTTGCAAACTTGTCGGTCCCCGGTCTTTCCCCTATCCCCGCACATGATGCAACCGGCCAGCCTTGTCGCGGATGATCTTGCCTGCCGCCGGGGGGATCGCGTGCTGCTGCACGGGGTGGGCTTTGCGCTGGCGGCGGGGGATGCGCTGCATCTGGCCGGGCCGAACGGGATCGGCAAATCCAGCCTCTTGCGCATTCTCGCCGGATTGGCGCGGCCCTGGGCGGGGCAGGTGCGCGCCGCCGGGGCGATCGGCCTGCTCGATGAACGGCTGCCGCTCGATGCGCATCGGCCGCTGGGCGCGGCCTTGCGGTTCTGGCGCGCGCTTGATGGCGCGGCGGACAGCGCGGCGGCGTTCGGGCTGGAGGATCTTGGCGATGTGCCGGTGCGCTATTTGTCGACCGGGCAGCGCAAGCGCGCCGGGCTGGCGTGCCTGGCCGCCAGCGGCGCGGCGATCTGGCTGCTCGATGAACCGCTCAACGGGCTTGATCCGCAATGGGCCGGGGTGGCGCAGGCGGCGATCGAGGCGCATCGCGCTGCCGGCGGGATTGCGGTGATCGCCTCGCACCAGCCGCTTGCGCTCGATCGGCTGGCGGTGCTGGCGCTGGCCGGGCATGTGCCGGTGGCCGGGGCGGACTGATCGCGATGCCGTCCACGCCGCGCCGCCTGCTGCTGATCCTGCTGCGCGATTGCGCGCTGCTGCTGGGCGGCGCGCGCGGGCGCGGCGGGGCGACGCTGCCGCTGCTGTTTTTCCTCGCGGTGGCGATGCTCTATCCGTTTGGGGTCGGGCCCGATGCGCGGCTGCTGGCGCGCACCGGCGCCGGGGTGATCTGGATTGCCGCGCTGCTGGCGGCGATCCTGCCGCTCGACCGGCTGATCGAACCCGATGTCGAAGCCGGGCTGTTTGACCAGTGGGCGCTGCGCGGGCTGGCCGAAGAGGCGGTGGTGCTGGTGCGGATTGTTGCGCACTGGATCAGCTTTGGCCTGCCGCTGATGCTGGCCACGCCGATCGCCGCCGCGCTGCTGGGGATTGCCGGCGATGCGGTGTGGCGGCTGGAGCTGGGGCTGCTGATCGGCACGCCGGGGCTGGCCGCGATCGGGGTGATGATCGCCGCGCTGACCGCGGGCCTGCGCGCCGGGGCGGCGCTGGGCGGGCTGCTGCTGATCCCGCTGGCGGTGCCGCTGCTGATCTTTGGCGCCGGATCGTTGCAGCCGGGCGGCGAAAGCGGCCTGCTGCTGCTGGGCGCGGCCAGCCTGGTGGCGCTGGCGCTGGCACCGTTTGCCGGCGGCGCGGCGATCCGTGCCGGGCGTGATTAGAGCATGATGCGAAAAAGTGGGTACCGGTTTTTCGCAAGAAATCATGCGAAAACAAAGACTCGAGGGGCAGGCGATGGCGGGAACTTTGCGCAGCACCGGGCCGGCCGGGCCGATCATCCTGGCGGTGATGGGGGCGATCTGGGCGATGGTCGGGCTCGATTATGCCGGGGTGCCGCCGGTGTGGTGGGCCGCGCCGGTGGTGATCGCCGGGGCGATTGTCGCGCTGGTGGTGCAACGCAGCCGGGGGCTGGTGCCGCCGCCTGCCGCAGAGGGGCGCCGGATCGGCCGGCTGGTCGGCATCTGGAGCGGGGTTGAAGGGGTGGCGATCTTTGTCGCCATCAATGTGTGCATCAACCTGCAGCGGCCCGACTGGGTGGTGCCGGCGATCTGCGTGATTGTCGGCCTGCATTTCCTGCCGCTGGCGCGCGGGCTGCCGGTGCGCCTCTATTATGCCACCGGCGCGGCGATGACCGTGCTGGGGTTGCTCGGGCTGGCCGATCTGACACTGCTGGCGCCCGCGATGATGGTGGCGTTTGGCGCGGCGCTGCTGCTGTGGGGCACGGCGCTGCGCGTACTGACATGATCGGCGCGATTATCCATTGCCGATTGCGCGGCGCTTTCCTACCTCTGGTCCCATGACTGTGCCTTCTGTCCTGCCCGATACGCTGTCGCTGATCGGCAATACGCCGCTGGTTCGCCTGAACGGGCCGAGCGAGGCGGCCGGTGCCGAAATCTATGGCAAGTGCGAATTTGCCAATCCCGGCGCCTCGGTCAAGGATCGCGCCGCGCTGTGGATCGTGCGCGATGCCGAAGCGCGCGGCGCCTTGCAGCCGGGCGGCACGATTGTCGAAGGCACCGCCGGCAATACCGGGATCGGGCTGGCGCTGGTCGCCAATGCGCTGGGCTATCGCACCGTGATCGTGATGCCCGAAACGCAATCGCGAGAGAAAATGGACACGCTGCGCGCGCTGGGGGCACAATTGGTGCTGGTGCCGGCGGCGCCGTTTTCGAACCCCGGCCATTTTGTCCACACCAGCCGCCGCCTCGCCGAAGAGACGCCGGGCGCGGTATGGGCCAACCAGTTTGACAATATCGCCAACCGCCGCGCGCATATCGACAGCACCGCGCCCGAATTGTGGGCGCAGATGGACGGGCGCATCGACGGGTTTACCTGTGCGGCGGGCACCGGCGGCACCATCGCCGGGATCGGGCTGGGGCTGAAGGCCTTTGCCGACACGGTGACCATCGCGCTGACCGATCCGCACGGCGCCGCGCTGTACAATTATTACGCGCATGGCGAATTGCGCGCCGAAGGCAACTCGGTGGCCGAAGGGATCGGCCAGGGGCGGATCACCGCCAATCTCGACGGCGCGCCGATCGACACGCAGTTTCGCGTGTCGGACGAAGAAGGGCTGTACTGGGTCAGCCGCCTGCTCGCCGAAGAAGGGCTGTGCCTGGGGCTGTCGAGCGGGATCAATGTTGCCGGCGCGGTCGCGCTGGCGCGGCAATTGGGGCCGGGCAGCCGGGTTGCGACGATCCTGTGCGACACCGGCTTTCGCTATCTGTCGACGCTGTACAATCCGGCGTGGCTGGCGGCCAAGGGGCTGCCGGTCTTTCCCTGGTTGGCGCAATAGGCTATACCGGTCGGCATGGCGCTGTTTGGCAGACCGACCGACGGACAACCCGGATCGCGCGAACTGCGCACCCAGGCGGTACACCGCTTGCAGGTCGGGCTGTTTGGTCTGGCGGCGATGCTGCTGCTGGTCAGCCTGGCCAGCGTGATCATGCAGCGCGTGGTTACTGCCGATCGCAGCGTGGTCACCACCGAACCTTCGGCCAGCCCCAGCCTGACAGCCTCGCCCACCCCGGCCAAAGACCCGCTGGTCGATCTGGGGGTTGCCCCCGATGTGCCGGTTGCGGGGGCCAGCCCGAGCCACCCCGCGCCCAAGCCCAAGCCGGCGCATTGAGGGCCTGGGGGTAGCGGGCGGCGGGTGGTTTCCCGCATGCGGCAAAGCCTTCCTTAAACCCCTCCGGTTCGTCCTGAGCTTGTCGAAGGACGCGCGCAAACGCTTGAGTATGCGCGGGTTTCTGGTGCGTGGGGCATGGGTCAGCGCGCGTCCTTCGACGAGCTCAGGACGAACCGGAGAAGTAAAGGTGGGATGTTGGCGTCCGTGATGCGGGCGTGCGTGAAACCGCCCGCTTGAACGGGAAATTGCGGGAAGGGGCTGACAGCGTTCCCCCAAAACTCTGGTTTTGCTGTGTTCTGCGTGGCGAAAGAGTCGACACCGACCACCCGGCCACCTTGTCACCACAACCCCCGCCCGAAATTAACCACTATCCCCCCAATCCCCCGCAAAACCCCAAAAAATCAGCATTCTGCCTGGTTAACCGCATCCCCGCGCCCACCCGCACCCCGTCACGTAACACCGCATTTTTCCGCCTTTGGGCGCTATTTCCCGCAATTTCCCGTTGTAGCCCGTCCAAACCCGCGATATGACCCCTGTTCATCGGAACGATTCCCTTGCCGCGTCCGTCGTGGACGAACCGTCGCGCATGGCTTGTGCGGCGGGGGTGGTGGATTTGGCCGTAGAGCGCGGGGGAACGGGTGGCGGAATTTCCGTCAAATTATTTTGGCAACGGCTTTTCGCCCCGCGGCGACAAAGGCCGCTTTGTGCTGCCCACCGATTTCCGCGCCACGGTGCAGGCCGCATCGGACGGGGCGCAGATCCTGTGCCTTGATCTCCATGCCAAATTGCCCTGCCTGGTCGGGTTCGGGCTGTCGCGCGCCAATGGCTTTGCCGCGCAGATCCTGCACGAAGAACGCGTTGCGCTCGAACGCGGCGAACCGTTCGATCCCGATGAACGCGCCGCGCAACTGTTCGGCTTTCTGCGCACCAAGTTCGATGATTCCGGCCGGTTCATCCTGCCCGATCACCTTGCCGAACAGGCGCAAGTGGGCGATGCGCTCTATTTCCACGGCGGCGGCAGCCATTTCACGATCTGGGCGCCCGAAGTGCTGTTCACCATGGGTCCGGGCTGGGACAGCGCCAAGGCGACCGCGCGCGCGCTGATCGCCGATGGCGGCGGGCGGGGGCGGCGCAAATGACCGCCCGGCATATCCCCGTGCTGCTCGATGAAGTGATCGCCGCGCTGGCCCCGGCGCCGGGCATGACGATCGCCGATGGCACGTTTGGCGCCGGCGGCTATGCTCGCGCGCTGATCGCGGCGGGTGCGCGGGTCCATGCGTTTGATCGCGATCCCGATGCGATTGCCGCCGGGCAGGCGCTGGCCGAAGCCGGCGGCGCGGCACCCGCGCTGGTGCTGCATCATCGCCGCTTTTCCGATCTGGCCGCGACTTTGCGCGAAGCCGGGGTGGGCAGCGTCGATGGCGTGGTGTTCGATATCGGCGTCAGTTCGATGCAGCTCGATCAGCCCGAGCGCGGCTTTGCCTTTTCCAGCGATGGTCCGCTCGACATGCGGATGGGCCGCGACGGACCGGGCGCGGCCGATTTCCTGAACACCGCCGATGAAGCGGCGATTGCCGACGTGATCTATCGCTATGGCGAAGAACGCCAGTCGCGGCGGATTGCCCGCGCGATCGTCGCCGCGCGCCCGCTGACTTCGACTCAGGCGCTGGCCACGGTGGTGCGCCGCGCGCTCGGCTGGCACCCCGGCGCGCCCAAGGACCCGGCCACCCGCACCTTTCAGGCGGTGCGCATCCATATCAACGGCGAACTCGATGAACTCGCCGCCGGGCTGGCTGCGGCCGAAGCGGTGCTCGCCCCCGGCGGACGGCTGGCGGTGGTCACTTTTCACAGCCTTGAAGACCGCATGGTCAAACAGTTCCTGCGCGAAGCGGCGGGCATGGTGCCCGGCGGATCGCGCCATCTGCCGCAGACCGGGCGCAGCATGGCCCCGGTGTTTCACAAACCGTCGGCGGCAATCCGCCCCGGCGCCGCCGAAATTGCGCGCAATCCGCGCGCGCGTTCCGCCACTTTGCGTTGGGCCATCCGCAGCGATGCCCCGGCGCGCCACCAGGGGCTTGCCGCATGATGATGACCGCCCGCCGTCTGCGTTCAATCGGGTGGATCGCCACCCTGGTGGTCTGTGCTGCGCTGGTCATGGTGCTGGCGTTTCGCGTCAATGCCTTGCGCAGCCAGGTTCACCAGTCGCAGGCGCGCATCATCGAACTGAAACAGGAAACCGCCTATCTCGAAACCGAATTTGAAACCCGCGCCAGCCAGCAGCAGTTGAAAGCGTGGAACGATGTCGAATTCGGTTATGTCGCGCCGACTGCCGGGCAATACCTCAATGCCGAACGCGAACTCGCTGCTTATGCCAAGCCGCCCGAACCCGGCGCGCCGGCGCCGGTGCGCGTGGCCAGCGCCGATGATGCCGCCGCCGATGCCCCGGCAATGGTTTCGCCGATGACCGGCAAGCCGATGGCGGTGGCCGACAGCGGCGATGCCGCGCCGGCGCGGCTGATCGCGGCGAGCGCCGATGGCGATGACACCCCGGCGCATCCGGCCCGCCACGCCGATGCCGGGCTGACCGCGCTGGGCGACAAGCTGGCCACCGTGCACCATGCCGCGCCCGCCCACCATGCGGCCAAGGCAACGACCGCCAAGGCCAAGACCGCCGAGGCCAAGCCCGGCCATCACGCCGAGATCGCCAAGGCGCACAAGCCCGCCGCGCATGATACCCGCACCGCCGCCGCCACGCACCATGTCGCGACCCCCGGCCACGCGCCGGTGCGGCTGGCGCTGAAGGAGGCAAAGGCAATCAAGTGAGCAACAGCAGCCCGGTAGCGCAGATTTCCGGATCAGGCCCGGCCCCGGTTACCGGCCGTCTGCACTATGCCAATGTGCGGGCGCGCTCGCTGCTGACGGCAAAGCTGCGGTTGCTGTGGGTGATCCTCGGGTTCGCGTTTTTCGCGCTGACCGCGTTTGTGCGGATCGCCCAGCTCGGGTGGGCCAGCCAGTCTGCCGAGCATGGCGCGCTGGCCGATGCGCTGGTGCCGCCGCGCGCGGAAATCACCGATCGCAACGGGGTGCCGCTGGCCCGCGCCTTTCCGTCCTATTCGCTGTGGTTCAATCCCAAGGCATTGGGCACCAAGGGATCGCCGCTGGTCAAGACGCCCGAAGAAGTGGCGCGCGCGCTGGTGCAGATCTTTCCGGGTGAAGACTACAATGATCTGCTGGCCAGGCTGAAGGCGGGCAAACCGACCTATCTGCACCGCCGCGTCCTGCCCGAAGAAGCCAACCGCGTGTTTGCGCTGGGCGAACCGGCGCTGGAATTTCCGCGCGAAACGCAGCGGTTCTATCCGCAGGGCACATTGGCCGCGCATGTGCTGGGGTTTGTCGATGCCGATGGCCAGGGCAAACTGGGCATGGAGGAATTTCTCAATGCCCGGCTGACCGATCCGGCGCATCGCGCCGAACCGGTGGCGCTGTCGATCGATACCCGCGTGCAGGGCGCGATCGAGGACGAATTGAGCCACGAAATGCTCGAAACCCACGCCAAGGGCGCGGCCGGGGTCGTGCTCGATGTCGATACCGGCGAAGTGCTCGCGCTGGCCTCGCTGCCCAGTTTCGATCCCAACCGCAGCGATCTGGCCGACAACGACCATATCAAGAACCGCGCCACCAACGAAGTCTATGAACTGGGCTCGACGTTCAAGCCGTTTACCGTGGCGTCGGCGATCGATGCCGGGGTGATCACCGACATGGCGGTGCGCTATCCGGCGCGGCCCCTGCAGGTCGATCACTACACCATTCACGACAGCCACGATTTCGGCGCCTCGCTCAATGTGCCCGAAGCGCTGATCCATTCGTCGAACATCGTCACCGCGCAGATCGCCGACAAGCTGGGCGGGCAGAAACTGCGCGATACGATGATCGCGCTGGGGATGAACCAGCGCGCGAAGATCGAATTGCCGGCCAAAGGCTTTCCGATCTGGCCAAAGGGCGAATGGCCGCGCCTTCGCACGATGACGGTGGGCTATGGCCACGGTCTGGCGGTCACCCCGCTGCACCTGGCGCAGGGCTATGCCGCGTTGGTCAATGGCGGGCTGTGGCGCCCGGCGACGCTGTTCAAGGTGGATCCGGCGCATGCCCAGCCCGGGCGGCGGGTGTTTCAGCCGGCGACCAGCGCGCGCATCCGCCAGTTGCTGCGGCTGATCGTGGTCGATGGCACCGGAAAATCGGCCGGGGCGCAGGGCTATCGCGTTGGCGGCAAGACCGGCACGGCGGAAAAGGCTGGCGGTCACGGTGTCGGCTATACCAACAAGCATGCGGTGATCGCGACCTTTGCCGCCGCCTTTCCGATGGATCAGCCGCGCTATGTGGTGATCGCGATGCTCGACGAACCGCAGGCGACCGTGGCGACTTCGGGCCAGCGCACCGCGGCGTTCAACAGCGCACCGGTGGTCGGCCGGCTGGTGCCGCGCATTGGCCCCTTGCTCGGCGTGGTCCCCGATGGCAAGCGCGATGTCGATGTATCCGATCTGACCCCGCTGGTGGCCAACGGAGATGGGGAATGAAGCTGTCCGCGCTGACCGATACGGTATCTGCCGGCGATGATGTCAATGTAACCGGGTTTGCGATCGATCATCGCAAGGTGGCGCCGGGCACGGTGTTTGGCGCCTTTGCCGGATCGCGCGTCAATGGCGAGGATTTCATTCCCGCCGCGATTGCCGCCGGCGCCGTGGCGGTGGTCGCCCGGCCAGAGGCGCAGGTGACGGGCGCGGTGCATCTGGCGGATGCCGAACCGCGCCGGCTGTTTGCGCGGATCGCGGCGCGGTTCTTTACCCCGGTGCCGGGCACGGTGGTCGCGGTAACGGGCACCAACGGCAAGACCTCGACCGTCGAAATGGTGCGGCAGATCTGGCGCATGGCCGGGCACCGCGCCGCCTCGATCGGCACGCTGGGGGTCACCACCGCCGATGAAAGCATTGCCACCGGGCTGACCACGCCCGATATCGTGACCTTTCTGGCCAATGTGTCGGGGCTGGCGCGCGAAGGGATCAGCCACCTCGCCTATGAAGCGTCGAGCCACGGGCTCGACCAGTTCCGCAACGAAGGGCTGCCGGTCATCGCCGGGGCGTTCACCAACCTGTCGCGCGACCATCTCGATTATCACCCGTCGATGGAGGCCTATTTCGCCGCCAAGATGCGGCTGTTCGACGAAGTGGTCGCCGCCGAGGGCACCGCGGTGATCTGGGCCGATGATGCGTGGAGCGCGGCGGCGATCGACCATGCCCGCGCGCGCGGGCTGCGGCTGATCACCGTGGGCGAACATGGCGAAACCGTGCGTCTGTTGCGGCGCGAGGCAACGCTGCTGGGCCAGGTGCTGACTTTGGCGCACGAGGGGCGCGAACTGCGCGTGACGCTGCCGCTGATCGGCGCCTATCAGGCGGCCAATGCGCTGGTCGCGGCGGGGCTGGTGCTCGCCAGCGGCGGCGATGCCAGTGCCACGTTTGATGCGCTGGGCCGGTTGCAGCCGGTGCGCGGGCGGCTCGAACGCGCGGCGATTACGGCGGCCGGGGCGCCGGTCTATGTCGATTATGCCCATACCCCCGATGCCTTGACCGCAGCGTGCGAGGCCTTGCGCCCGCATGTCGGGGCGCGGCTGATCGTGGTGTTTGGCGCCGGCGGCGATCGCGATGCCGGCAAACGCGCGCCGATGGGCGCGGCGGCCTCGGCCGGGGCGGATGTGGTGATCGTGACCGACGACAACCCGCGCGGCGAAGATGCGGCGGATATCCGCGCGGCGGTGATCGCCGGGTGCAGCGGCAATGCCCGCGATGTGGGTGATCGGCGCACGGCGATTGCGCTGGCGATGGCCGAAGCCGGGCCGGGCGATATCGTGCTGATTGCCGGCAAGGGCCACGAACAGGGCCAGATCATCGGACGGGGGGACGCCATGCGCATATTGCCGTTTGATGATGTCGCCGTTGCGCGCGAGTGCGCGGCATGACCGCGCTGCGGGCCTGGCCGGTCGTGGCCGAAGACGACTTGGGCACTGCACTGTGGACTTCTGATGCCATCGCGCAGGCCACCGGCGGCACGGTTGCGGGCGGGCCGTTCGCGGTTTCCGGCTGCACCACCGACAGCCGCGAAGTGGTGGATGGCGACTTGTTCATCGCCATGCAGGGCGAAGGCACCGATGGCCACCGCTTTGTCGATGGCGCGCTGCTGCGCGGCGCGGCGGGCGCGCTGGTGTCGCAACCGGTGGCGGCCCCGCATGTGCTGGTGGCGGATACCGCGCTGGCGCTCGATGCGCTGGGCCGGGCGGCGCGCGCGCGGCTGGGCGAAGAGGCGCGGGTGATCGGGGTTACCGGATCGGCGGGCAAGACCGGGGTCAAGGAAGCGCTCTATGCCGCGCTCGACCGGTCGAGCCGGGGCGGCGCGCACCGTTCGGTCAAAAGCTACAACAACCATGTCGGCGTGCCGCTCAGCCTGGCGCGGATGCCCGCGCGCAGCCGCTATGGCGTGTTTGAAATGGGCATGAACCATGCGGGCGAGCTGTCCGCGCTGACCCGGCTGGTGCGCCCGCATGTCGCGGTGATCACCACGATCGCGCCCGCGCATATCGGCCACTTTGCCGATGAAGCCGCGATCGCCACGGCCAAGGCCGAAGTGTTCGAAGGGTTGGAGCCGGGCGGGGTGGCGATCATTCCCGCCGACAATCCGCATGCCGCGCTGCTGGCAGCGGCGGCATCACGCCACGCTGCGCGGGTGATCCGGTTTGGCCGGGCCGACGATGCCGATGTGCGGCTGATCGATGCGCTGCCCACCGCCGGCGGCGGCACGCTGATCACTGCCGAATTTGCCGCCGGCACCGGCATGGCGCGCAAGCTGTGCTATACCGTGTCGCAGCCCGGCGCGCATTGGGCGGTCAATTCGCTGGCGGTGATGGCGGCGGTCGCGGCGGTCGGGGGTGATCTCGGCGCGGCCGGGCTGGCGCTGGCCGAATTGCCCGATATGGCCGGGCGCGGCGCGCGCCATCGCATTGCGGCCGCTGGCGGCGACGGATCGGGCACCGCGCTGGTGATCGATGAAAGCTACAACGCCAATCCCGCCTCGATGCGCGCGACATTGGCGCAACTGGGCGCCACGCCCGCGCGGCGGCGGCTGGCGGTGCTCGGCGCGATGAAGGAATTGGGCGCGGCGGCCGATGGCTATCATGCCGATCTCGCCCAGCCGCTGATCGAGGCGGGGGTACAGCGCGCGCTGCTGGTCGGCGCGGAAATGGCAGCATTGGCCGATGCCTTGGGGAAAAGCCGGACCATGCCGCTTGCCGCCGCGATCGAGTTCGTCCACGTCGCCGATGCCGCTGCGGCAGCCGGGGTTCTGGCCGATCCCGACTGGGTGCCGCACGGTGGCGACGCGATCCTGGTCAAAGGGTCCAATTCGGTCGGTCTGGGGGCGCTGGTCAGGGCGCTGGTGCAGCCCGAGCCAACTGCTGCAACGGGCCGGGCCACGGCCGGGGATCAATGAATGCTGTATATCCTTGCCCAATGGCTTCATTTCGAGGGTCTGACCAATCTGATCCGCTATCAATCGTTCCGGTCGGGTGCGGCGCTGCTTACCGCGCTGGCGATCGGGCTGATGATCGGGCCGCGCTTTATCGACATGCTGCGGATGAAGCAGGGCAAAGGCCAGCCGATCCGCGCCGACGGGCCGCAAAGCCATCTCGCCAAGCGCGGCACCCCGACGATGGGCGGGCTGATGATCGTGATCGCGCTGTCGATCGCGCTGCTGTTGTGGATGGATCTTGGCAGCCGGTTTGTCTGGGCCTGCCTGGTGGTCACGCTGGGCTTCGGGCTGATCGGCTTTCTCGACGATTATGACAAAGTCACCAAATATGCGCACAAGGGCGTGCCGGCGCGGCTGCGCCTGCTCGGTGAATTCATCGTTGCCGGGGTGGCGGTGTGGCTGGTGACCGGTGAGACCAATCTCTATCTGCCGGTGCTCAGCAACGTCTATATTCCGCTGGGGCCGTTCTATTACCTGTTTGCCGCGTTTGTGGTGGTCGGTGCGGGCAATGCGGTCAATCTGACCGACGGGCTCGACGGGCTGGCGATCATGCCGGTAATCATTGCCGCCGGCACCTTCGCGATTATCGCCTATCTTGCCGGGCGCGCCGACTATGCGCATTACCTGGGCATTCCGCACGTGCCGCGCGCCGGCGAACTGGCGATTTTCTGCGCGGCGGTGATGGGGTCGGGGCTGGCGTTCCTGTGGTTCAATGCCCCGCCCGCGGCGGTGTTCATGGGCGATACCGGATCGCTCGCGCTCGGCGGCACGCTGGGGGTGATCGCGGTTTCGGTGCATCACGAAATCGTGCTGGCGATTGTCGGCGGGCTGTTCGTGATGGAGGCGGTGTCGGTGATCGTGCAGGTCATGGTATTCCGCCGCACCGGCAGGCGGGTGTTTCGCATGGCGCCGATCCACCACCATTTCGAACAGCTCGGCTGGCAGGAATCGACCGTGGTGATCCGCTTCTGGATCGTGTCGATCGTGCTCGCGCTGATCGGCCTTGCCACGCTGAAAGTGCGGTGAGCACGGCATGATCACCAGCCCGCGCCTTGCCGGCCAACGCTTTGCCGTGCTCGGCCTCGCCCGATCGGGCCGGGCCAGTGTGGAAAGCCTGCTGGCCAGCGGCGCGCTGGTTACCGCGTGGGACGCGCGCGAGGATGCCCGGGCCGATTTTGTCGGCCGGGTCGATCTGGCCGATCCTCTGACGATCGATCTGGCCGGGTTTGCCGGGGTGGTGGTCTCGCCCGGGGTCCCGCTCAACCGCCATCCGATCGCCGCGCATGCCACCGGGGCCGGGGTGCCGGTGATCGGCGATATCGAACTGTTTGCGCAGATGCGCGCCAATCTGCCGCCGCACCGGGTGGTCGGGATTACCGGCACCAATGGCAAATCGACCACCACCGCGCTGGTCCATCACTTGTGCCGCTGCGCCGGCATTCCGGCGGTGATGGGCGGCAATATCGGGTTGCCGGTGCTGGGCGAGGCGCCGCTGCCCGCCGGCGGGGTCTATGTGCTCGAACTGTCGAGCTACCAGATCGATCTGACCCGCTCGCTCGCTTGCGACATTGCCGCGATGATCAACCTCAGCCCCGATCATCTCGATCGCTATGATGGCTATGCCGGCTATGGCGCGGCCAAGGCGCGGCTGTTTGCCATGCAGCACGCCGGTCAGCACGCGGTGTTTGGCCGCAGCGATCCCGATACCGCCGCGATTGCCGCCGCGCTGGCCGCGCGCGCCGATGCGCCGCACGTTTACCTGCCCGATCCGGCGGCGCTGACCGGGCAGGCCGACTGGCCCGCGCTGCAAGGGCCGCACAACCGCGAAAACGCCGCGATCGCGGTGCAGATTGCCGAACTTCTGGGCATTGCCGAACCGGTGTGGCGCGCCGCGCTTGCCAGTTTCGGCGGCCTGCCGCACCGCATGGAACGCGTCGCCACCGCCAATGGCGTGCTGTTCATCAACGACAGCAAGGCGACCAATCCCGCCTCGACCGCGCCGGCACTGGCCGCGTTTGACCGCATTCACTGGATCTGCGGCGGATTGCCCAAGACCGACACGCTCGATGAATGCGCCGGGGCGTTCGGTCATGTCGTCGCCGCCTATACGATCGGCGAGGCCGGGCCGCGCTTTGCCGAATTGCTGGCCCCGGTGATGCCGGTCACGCGCAGCGAAATGCTGTGCGACGCGGTGCGCCAGGCGATGGCGGCGGCGCAACCGGGCGAAGTGGTGATGCTGTCGCCGGCTTGCGCCAGTTTTGACCAGTTCCGCGATTTCGAAGCGCGCGGCCAGGCGTTTTGCGACATCGTCCATGCCCTGCTGCACGAACGAACGGTGAATGGATAATGGCCAGCACCCCCGATACGATCAGCCGCGCCGTACCTATGCCGACCCGCGATGGCGGGGTGCGCGTTGTCGGCCGCGCCAATCGCTATCGCCGCAGCCGGCGCAGCGAACTGGTGATCTGGTGGCGCGAGATCGATCGCGTGCTGCTGGCGCTGGTCATGCTGCTGGTGGTGATCGGCGGCATCGCGGTGGCGGCGGCTTCGCCGGCCAGCGCGCACCGGTTGTCCACCGCGCAGAAAACGCTGGGCGATCTCTATTTTTTCTGGCTGCACGTCAAATTCGTCGCGTTCGGGCTGGCGGTGATGTTCCTTGCCGCGATCCTGCCGCGCGAAACCGCGCGGCGGCTGGCGATCCTGCTGGCGGCGGCGATGATCATCGGGCTGGTGCTGGTCCCGCTGGTCGGCACCGAGGTCAAGGGCGCGCGGCGCTGGCTCAATCTGGGGATCAGCCTGCAACCGTCGGAATTTCTCAAGCCCGGGTTTGCCATTGCGCTGGCGTGGATCCTGTCGTGGCGCGTGCGCGATCCGCGCATTCCGGTGATCGGGCTGACGATCGGGCTGATCGTGCTGGTGGCTGCGCTGCTGATGGCGCAGCCCGATTTCGGATCGACCGTGCTGTTTCTGGCGGTGTGGTTTATCGAGGTGTTGCTGTCGGGGCTGTCGGTGCGGCGCATCGTATGGACTGCGGGCTGCGGCGTGCTGGTGGTGGTGCTGGCCTATTTCTTCTATCCCAACGCCACCCACCGCATCGATGCGTTCTGGAACGGTGGCAGCGAATTCGACCAGGTTGATCTGGCCATGCGCACGCTGCTCAACGGCGGCTGGGGCGGCACCGGGCTGTGGCTGGGCACGCGCAAGATGGCGCTGCCAGAGGCGCATACCGACTATATCTTTTCGGTGATCGGCGAGGAATTCGGGCTGATCATGTGCGCGGTGGTGGTGCTGATCTATTGCGCGATCGGGCTGCGCGTGCTGCTGCGCCTGCTTGACGAGGATGATCTGTTCACCGTGCTCGCCGCCGCCGGGCTGACCGCGCAATTGATCGGCCAGGCGTTCATCAACATCCTCGTCAATCTGCAACTGTTTCCGTCAAAGGGGATGACCTTGCCGCTGATCAGCTATGGCGGGTCCTCCACCGTCGCGCTCTTGCTGGGGGTGGGGTTCCTGCTCGCCATTACCCGCCGCAATCCCTATCTGTCGCGCGATGCGTTCGATCCGCGCGAACGCCGCAAACAAGGCCCCGAGTCATGAGCCTGTCGCGCCATTTTGTCCTTGCCGCCGGGGGAACCGGCGGACACCTGATCCCGGCCTTTGCCTTGGCGGCCGAGCTTGACCGGCGCGGCCACCATGTCGCGCTGGTGACCGACGAGCGCGGTGCGAAGATTCCCGGCAAGCCCGATTTCCTGCCCGCGCATGTGCTGCCGGCGGGGCGGATCAGCGCCAATCCGCTGCAACTGGCGCGCGGCCTGCGCGCGATCTGGCAGGGCCGGGCCATGGCGCTGCGGCTGTTTGACAGCTTTCAGCCGGCCTGCGTGGTCGGGTTTGGCGGCTATCCGGCGCTGCCCGCGCTGCTGGCGGCGCAAAAGGCGCGCATTCCCACGGTGATCCACGAACAGAACGCGGTGCTCGGGCGGGTCAACCGCCTGCTGGCGCGGCGCGTCGATGCAATCGCCACCGCCTATGCCGAAGTCGAACGGCTGGATCAAAAACTGGTCGGCAAAGTGTTCCATGTCGGCAATCCGGTGCGCGATGATGTGCTGGCGCTGCGCGCGGTGCCGTTTCCGCCGCTCGATGGCGACGGGCTGCTGCGCGTGCTGGTTACCGGCGGCAGCCAGGGCGCCTCGGTGCTGTCGCAAGTGGTGCCTGATGGGCTGGCGATGCTGCCCCCGGCGCTGCGCCACCGCCTGCAAGTGACCCAGCAATGCCGGATCGAGGATATCGAGGCGGTGCGCGCACGCTATGCCGCGCACCAGATCCCCGCCGAACTGGGGACCTATTTCAACGACATGGCCGAACGGCTGGCCGAAACGCACTTGTTCATCGGCCGCGCCGGCGCCTCGACGATTGCCGAATTGACTGTGGTCGGCCGCCCGGCGATCCTGGTGCCGCTGCCGATCGCCACCGATGATCACCAGGCTGCCAATGCGCGCGAACTGGTGCAGCGCGGCGGCGCGCGGGCGATCCGCCAAGCCGGGTTTACGCCCAAGGAACTGGCCAAGCAGATCCAGGCGATCGCGCTCGATCCCGAAGCGCTGGCCAATGCCGCGCATGCCGCGTGGAACTGCGGTTTGCCCAAGGCGGCGGCAGACCTTGCCGATCTGGTCGAAAGCTTTGGCGGGGTGCCGATCCAGGATGTGATCCGGGTTGAACGTGGCGCGGCCGAACACGCTCATGCTCCCGCCGTCGCTCCGGCGCAGGCGGTGCAGCCATGAAGGGCGTCGGCGTCGATATCGGCACGATCCATTTCGTCGGCATCGGCGGGATCGGCATGTCGGGCATTGCCGAAGTGATGCACAACATGGGTTATGTCGTGCAGGGCTCCGACATTGCCGAAGGCTATGTTGTCGAAGGGCTGCGCGCGCGCGGGATCACCGTGATGATCGGCCATGATGCCGCCAATGTGGCCGGGGCCGCGGTTGTGGTCACCTCGACCGCGGTGCGCCGCGACAATCCCGAAGTGATCGCCGCGCTCGAAGCGCGCATCCCGGTGGTGCGCCGCGCCGAAATGCTGGCCGAACTGATGCGGCTGAAAAACACCGTCGCAGTGGCCGGCACCCATGGCAAGACCACCACCACCTCGATGATCGCCTGCCTGCTCGATGCCGGGGGGATCGATCCGACGGTTATCAACGGCGGCATCATCAATTCGTATGGGTCGAACGCGCGGCTGGGCGACAGCAACTGGATGGTGGTCGAAGCCGACGAAAGCGACGGATCATTCCTGCGGCTCGACGGCACCATCGCGGTGGTCACCAATATCGATCCCGAACACCTCGATCATTACGGCAGCTTTGACCGCGTCAAGGCGGCGTTTGTCGAATTCATTGAAAACGTGCCGTTCTATGGCGCGGCGATGCTGTGCATCGATCATCCGGTGGTGCAGGCGGTTATCCCGATGGTGCGCGACCGCCGGGTGATCACGTATGGCTTTTCGGCGCAGGCCGATGTGCGCGGCGAAGCGGTCACCCCGGTGCCCGGCGGCAACCGCTTTGCGGTGATGCTGCGCCGGCGCGACGGCAGCTTTCACCGTATCGAGGATGTCATGCTGCCGATGCCGGGGCGGCACAATGTGCAGAACGCGCTGGCCGCCATCGCGGTGGCGCGTGAGATGGGCGTCGCCGATGATGTGATCCGCACCGGGTTTGCCCGGTTTGGCGGGGTCAAGCGGCGCTTTACCAAAGTCGGCGAAGTTGCACTCGATGGCGGCAGCGTGACGGTGATCGACGATTATGGCCATCACCCGGTGGAAATCCGCGCGGTGCTCGCCGCCGCGCGCGAAGGCGCGCGCGGGCGGGTGATCGCGGTGGTTCAGCCGCACCGGTTTACCCGGCTGCGCGATCACATGGAGGATTTCCAGGGCGCGTTCAACGATGCCGACGTGGTCTATGCCGCCCCGGTCTATCCGGCGGGCGAGGCGCCGATCGAGGGCGTCAATGCCGCGGTGATGGTCGACGGGATCAAGGCGCGCGGCCATCGCAGCGCGCATGTCATCGCCGGGCCGGCCGAACTGGCGCAGGAACTGGCGCGCACGCTGCGCGCCGACGACATGGTGGTGTGCCTCGGCGCAGGCGACATCACCCGCTGGGCGGCCGGGCTGGCCGACGCGATCGCGCGCGAACGGGGGGCGGCATGATCACCCCGCGCGGCAAATTGACCGCCGATGCGCCGCTGGCGCCGCTGGTGTGGTTCAAGGCGGGCGGGCCGGCGCAATGGCTGTTTGAGCCCGCCGATGCTGATGATCTGTGCGCGTTTCTGGCCGGCCTCGACCCGGCGGTTCCGGTGATGGCGCTGGGGCTGGGGTCAAACCTTATCGTGCGCGATGGCGGCGTGCCGGGGGTGGTGGTGCGGCTGGGTAAGGCGCTGGCCCATGCCGAAGTGATCGATGACACGACGATGCGCTGCGGCGGCGGGGCGAGCGGCATCCTCGTCTCTTCGACCGCGCGCGATGCCGGGATCGGCGGGCTCGAATTCCTGCGCTCGATCCCGGGCACGGTCGGCGGGTTTGTCCGCATGAACGGCGGCGCCTATGGCCGCGAGGTCAAGGATGTGCTGGTCGAGTGCGAGGTGGTGTTGCGCTCCGGTCAGCGCGCCATCCTGCCGCTGGCGGATTTGCACTATACCTATCGCCATTCCGAGCTGGCCGAGGATGCGGTGGTCATATCGGCCACCTTTCGCGGCCATCGCGAAGCGCCTGCCGCGATCCAGGCCGAAATGGACCGCATCGCCGCCGCGCGCGAAGCGGCGCAGCCCTTGCGCACGCGCACCGGCGGATCGACCTTCAAGAACCCGCCCGGTCACAAGGCGTGGGAACTGGTCGATCGCGCCGGGTGCCGGGGCATGACGCTGGGCGGCGCGCAAGTCAGCGAGAAACATACCAACTTTCTGATCAATGCCGACAATGCCACCAGTGCCGAGATCGAGGCGCTGGGCGAAGCGGTGCGCGACAAAGTGCGCGCATCGGCGGGCATCGAACTGGAATGGGAAATCAAGCGAGTGGGACAAGCGTGACCCTGCCGAAACTGCATATCGCCGTGCTGATGGGCGGCTGGTCGAACGAACGGCCGGTCTCGCTGATGAGCGGGGCCGGGGTCGCCGATGCGCTCGAAGCGCGCGGGCACCGCGTCACGCGGATCGACATGGGCCGCGATGTCGCGCAAGTGCTCGCCGCCGCCGCGCCCGATGTGGTGTTCAACGCGCTGCACGGCACGCCCGGTGAAGACGGCACGGTGCAGGGGATGATGGACCTGATGGGGCTGCGCTATACCCATTCGGGCCTTGCCGCCTCGGTGATCGCGATCGACAAGGAACTGACCAAGCAGGCGCTGGTGCCGCACGGCATTCCGATGCCCGGCGGGCGGATCGTCACGCGCGAGGAGATCTTTGCCCAAGACCCGCTGCCCCGGCCTTATGTGCTGAAGCCGGTCAACGAGGGATCGTCGGTCGGCGTGGCGATTGTGACCAAGGGCGGCAATTATGGCGATCCGATCGCGCGCGACAGCGCCGGGCCGTGGCAGCAGTTCGATACGCTGCTGGCCGAACCGTTCATTCGCGGGCGCGAACTGACCACAGCGGTCTTGGGCGACCGCGCGCTGCTGGTCACCGAATTGCGGCCAAAGTCGGGCTTCTATGACTTTGACGCCAAATATACCGACGGCATGACCGACCATATCTGCCCGGCGGACATCCCCGACGAGGTGACCGAGGCGTGCAGGGACATCGCCCTGCGCGCGCATCGCCTGCTCGGGTGCCGGGGCACCAGCCGCAGCGATTTCCGCTGGGACGACGAACAGGGCGTCGAAGGGCTGTTCCTGTTGGAGGTCAATACCCAGCCGGGGATGACCCCGCTCAGCCTGGTGCCCGAACAGGCGCGCGCGCTGGGGATGGACTACGCCGATCTGGTCGAGGCGATCATCGCCGAAGCGCTGCACGATACGAAAGGACGCTGAGATGGCCCAGACGATCCGCCGCAGCGGCAAAGGGGTGCGCCGCGCCGCCGCCAGCACGCAGACCAGAAAGCGGGTCGCGCAGGCGCGCAAACAGACCGGCAACGTGGTCGATCAGGCGATGCGCTGGCTGCCGTTTTCCGACGAGACGCTGCACCGCATGATGATGGTGGTGATCATCGCCGGCGCGGCCGCGCTGGCGGTGGCGCTGGCCGACATGGCCGGGGTGGCGGCAATGGCCGAAGAGCACCTCGCGCGGTTTTCCGGCGATGTCGGGTTTCGCGTCAAGCGGGTCGACTTGCGCGGGGTCAACCACATGAACGAACTGGCGGTCTATGAAAAAGTGCTCGGCCAGACCGACCAGGTGATGTCGCGGGTCAATCCCGCCGCGCTGCGCCAGGATCTGCTGACGCTGCCGTGGGTCAAGGATGCGCGGGTATCGCGGCAATTGCCCGATGCGCTGGTGGTCGACATTGTCGAACGCAATCCCCATGCGGTGCTCAACGATCGCGGCCATTTCGTGCTGATCGATGAAACCGGCCATCCGCTCGAAGGGGTCAGCGCCGCGCGGGCCAAATCGATGCTGGTGCTATCGGGCGCCGGGGTCGAAGGTCAGGTCGGCGCGCTGGAAAAGCTGCTCGATGCCGCCCCCGCGCTCAAGGGTCAGGTGGCCGAAGCGGAATGGGTCGGCAATCGCCGCTGGAACCTCACCTTCCGCACCGGCCAGGTGCTGGCCTTGCCCGAAGGCGATGACGAAGGCGCCGCCGCGCTGCTCAGCTTTGCGCGGATGGACGGGGTCGACCGGTTGCTTGGTGGCAAAGTCGCCGCGTTCGACATGCGCGTGCCCGATCGCATCTATTTGCGCGTGCCCGGCCATGCCGACGCCATCGCCGCCGAGGCGCGCGCCGCTGCGGTGGCGCGCGCGACCAAGGCGGCCGGCGCCGATGGCCCGGCGCATGCCGGCACCCATGCCGATGGCGCGCTGCCGGCGCATGCGCCCGGCAGCGTCAAAAAGGTGGCGCACGACTGACCGATGGCCATTCCACGCATCACCAAAGTCTTTGCGGCCGTCAACATCGGGTCGTTCCGCACCTCGGCAATGATCGCCGGGCTCGCCGAAACCGGTGATCTGGTCGTGCTCGGGTCGGGCTATCGCGCCTCGGCCGGGATCAAGCGCGGCTATGTGGTCGACATGGTCGCGGCCACCCATTGCGTGCGCGATGCGATCGAACGCGCCGAAAAGGCCGCCAGCGCCAGCGTCCAGTCGGTGTGGATCGGCTGCGCCGGGGCCGGGCTGGCGAGCAGCACCGCGCGGGTCGAAATCGATATCGGCGGGCGGCGGATCGAAGCTGACGATATCGAACACCTGCTGCTGTCGGCGCGCGAAGTGATCCAGCCCGATGGCCGCCAGGTGCTCCACGCGCAGCCGGCGCATTACACGCTCGACGGCGCGCACGGGGTGCCCAATCCCAAAGGGCTGCACGCCGAACGGCTGGCGGTGGATATCCACATCATGCTCGCCGATGGCGCCCCGGTGCGCAATCTCAAGGAAACGGTCGAGAACGCGCATCTCAAGGTCGAAGCGGTCGTCGGCGCCCCGGTTGCCGCCGGCCTTGCCTGCCTGACCCCGGAAGAGCGCGAAATCGGCGTGGCGCTGGTCGAATTCGGCGCCGAAGTGACCACCGTGTCGGTCTATGTTGCGGGCATGCTGCTCGGCATGCAGGTGATCCCGTTCGGATCGGGCGATATTACCGATGCGATTGCTTCGGCCTTCGGCATCCGCCGCTACAATGCCGAACGGTTGAAATGCATGTCCGGCTCGGCGATCGCCAGCCCGGCCGATCACCGCGAAATGATCCCGGTCAGCGCGCCGGGCGATCCCGAAGGCAGCGCGCCGCTGGCGCGCCATGCCGATGACAAGAACCGCATCCCGCGCGCCGAACTGATTTCGGTGATCACCCAGCAACTGGGCTATTTCACCGAAGAAGTGGCCAAGGCGTTGAAGGCGATGGGCTTTACCGGCCAGCGCGGGCAACAGGTGGTGCTCACCGGCGGCGGCGCGCAATTGCCGGGGCTGGCCGATTTTGCCCAAGCCGCGCTGGGGCGGCCGGTGCGGATCGGCTCGCCGCCGACGATGCTCGGCCTGCCACCCGGCAATGCCTCGCCCAGTTCGTCGTCGCTGGTCGGGCTGCTGCTCTACGCCGCGGCCGAACCGGTCGATATCCGCACGATCGGCCCGCGCGCGCGCCCCGATGGCGATCTGCGCGGCTGGGCGCTGGTCTCGCGAATCTGGCGCGCCTTGCGCGATTATTTTTGAACGGAAACGGCATCTTGCGCAGGGACATAGGTAAAAATACTTATCAAACGCGCAAAAATGATGCGTTCTGGCGCGGGTTTGCCACCGCAACTGTGGAAAACCCGCTGGCGCGTCTGAACCGCCGAATCGATCCGTGCCAAAGCAGACAGTCACGAAGCAGCGTTGTTGCGCAGGCGAGTGCCCTGCCACAATCCGGGAGACCGACATGAGCATCAACATCGGACCGCCGTCGATCGACGAATTGCGGCCCCGCATCACGGTGATCGGGGTCGGTGGCGCGGGCGGCAACGCGATCGCCAACATGATCCGCGCCGGCATCGAAGGCGTCGACTTCGTGGTGGTCAATACCGACGCGCAGGCGCTCAACAATTCGATCGCCGATACCCGCATCCAGCTCGGGCCGGCGATCACCCAGGGGCTGGGCGCCGGTGCCCGCCCCGAAGTGGGCCGCGCCGCCGCCGAAGAGACGATGGCCGATCTCGAGCGCGCGCTCGAAGGCGTGCACATGGTATTCATCGCCGCCGGGATGGGCGGTGGTACCGGCACCGGCGCGGCGCCGGTGATCGCCGAAGCCGCGCGGCGCATGGGCGTGCTGACCGTCGGCGTGGTAACCAAGCCGTTCCTGTTTGAAGGCGCCCGGCGCATGCGCGCCGCCGAATCCGGCATCGAAGAGCTGCAAAAGCACGTCGATACGCTGATCGTCATTCCCAACCAGAACCTGTTTCTGGTCGCCAAGGCGGAAACCACCTTCAAGGAAGCGTTCGGCCTTGCCGACGAAGTGCTGCAGCAGGGCGTGCGCTCGATCACCGATCTGATGGTCATGCCCGGCCTGATCAACCTCGATTTCGCCGACGTGCGTTCGGTGATGGGCGAAATGGGCAAGGCGATGATGGGCACCGGCGAGGGCGAAGGCCCCAACCGCGCGCTCGAAGCGGCCGAACGCGCGATCGCCAATCCGCTGCTCGACGGGGTGTCGATGCAGGGGGCCAAGGGGGTGATCATCTCGATCATCGGCGGCGACGACATGAAGCTGCTCGAAGTCGACGAAGCGGCCAATCACATCCGCGAACTGGTCGATCCCAATGCCAACATCATCTGGGGTTCGGCGTTCAATCCCGATCTCGATGGCAAGATCCGCGTCTCGGTGGT
>Ga0164296_1000054_pt1 | contig 141039 bp, 109 predicted proteins | sample GEODES057metaG_FD_113533 | JGI IMG/M metagenome (GOLD analysis project Ga0164296, IMG submission 113533) | Dystrophic lake water microbial communities from Trout Bog Lake, Wisconsin, USA - GEODES057 metaG | ecosystem: Environmental > Aquatic > Freshwater > Lake | place: USA: Trout Bog Lake... | reverse complement strand
CTCTGAGTTTCAAATCATCACTAACATGTTTATGTTTAGACATAATATTACTATAATATATTATAAAAATCGTCCATTTTAAAATTTCAAAGGTTTAAAAAATTCAATGATAAACAGAAATTGGCGGAATCCTAATAATTTAAGGATACTGTATTATTATTATAAAATGGACCTCTTTGAATCTATGCTTAAAAATGATAGTACATTTGGATTATATAAAACATGTGATTATATTAAAAATGATGGTATTGAAAAATTAGAGATTGAATGGATTAATATGACAGCACATATTGGCAAATTTATCGATATTAAGAATAACGCAGGAGATACGTGGGTTCATGTAAATGCTGAATTAGATAAATTAATTGTTGCAGATAGATTGAGTGTCGTCGATGCACTCGTAATGACAGCGAAACTCTATTTATTATTTCAAAAAGTAAATAGAGTTTATAAAGAAGAGACTATAAAAAACCTACGTGACAATGTTATTGAGAATTTCCCTGAAGATGCAATGTTATCTTATGCGGGTTTACAGAAGTTCTCGCGAATCATACCTTCCATTGAAGATGAAACATATCCATTCTATAATCGTATATTAGCCGGTTTGACTCATATGTTAAGTAAAAATGACGCGACTCTATTACGGACTGCATTGGAATATTTGACTCGTAAAAAAAATAAAATGCAGATGCCTAATATATGGCCGGCACCTAATATAAAAGAGTCAAATAAGGGTGACCCCGTTTGGTTTCTATGGGGATTCTTGTTATTACATTTTGAAGATCAAAAAATAGCTACAAATTTCAATTTATTTTTGTGGAAATTTAAGAATACTCCCGCAGAGAAAAACCAACGCATAGGATTATTATGGGCCGCACCGTTTTGTATCCGTACAAATGTAGCTATATTATGGAATAAAGAAGAATTAAGAATAATTGAAAAAGTGAAAGGTGTCGCTAAGTCTCTATGGGAAGAAGTGAATGCCGAATCAGAATCTCAACCAGTTGGCATTATGCAGTCCTTTTATCCCAGAACAAGTATGCATATGGAACCACTTTTCCCTACAGAAATTGATAATAGTCGCGATAGAAATCCTCAAAATGAAATGATGATGCGGAATGGCGTCGGGATGGGTGGAGGCGGAATGAGTGGAGGCGTAGGGAATACTACAAAAGTATTGAAAATAAATACTAAAGAAGGAAGTGGTGGATTTAATTTATAGGTATCCATATATTTTCTTTTTCCCAGGTTTGTTCTTTTTTGTATTTTACTGAATTCATAAGTTTTATACATTTTACAGTATTATTCTTGTGATGTATATATTCTTCTATTAATTTATTTTCGCCATGTATAACGATAATTATAAGTTTCTCTGGCCGTAAATCATTTTTATACTTTATTTCAATATCAATTGATTCATTTGGAAAATATTCTTGATAGAGTCTTTCTATTTTCTGTAATTCTACTAAATGTCTAATTTCTTGTAAACCTTTTATTTTTGTATATATTTTATCATATATTTTTCTTTCTATATAACATTTACGTATCGCATATTTCTTCTTATTTTTTGTAGCTACATTATCAGAATCTAAAATGGCAAATTTCTCAATGTGATTTTTTGCTGCACTTCCATACGAAGATTCTCTATGATATATAGGTATCAATGATGTTTCATCGTCTCTAAAATATGTAATTCCTTTGCAAAATTCTGTAAATAAGAGTGTTGGTACTTTAGTAAAATACGATGATGATTTAATATTTAATTTATTAAATAATATATCATAAAGAGAACGATAAAAACTCTTCTGTGTTTTATTTAGATCCAATAGTTCTGATTTGGTTCCAATTAATATTGAGTTTATATCATATAGTTCTAATAAATAATTTTCTTTTATTGTATTCATAATTGATATGTCTGTTTCTTTTACAAATTCTTGTATTAGATTTTTAAGATTAGAGTCGATTTTATTATTTTTTATTAAAGAATATATTGATAAAAATGTAGCTATTTTATGAGTAGACATATTAATATAGGTATATAAAGATTCTAATTTTATTTGTTTATATATTTATATTATTTACATTATTTATAATGATGGATACTGAAAAATATATAGAAGACCCAAATAACGCATATTCATTTCAATATGAATATAAATTTTCGAATACATATAGGTGTATAACAGCTAATTATATAAAACCAGAAAACTTGGATAAATTAGATTTGGAAAATCGTAATATAAATGATCTATCAATAAACGGAGATTATTTAGAAGAATTAATAATACCAAATGGGGTAACGTGCGCAATTGTTGCTGATTTATCGTTACGAAAATTGTATGTTCCCGATTCAATGGAATTTCTATATTGTCAAAATAATTGTTTAAAAGAATTAGAGTTACCTGAAAATATATATAACGTAGATGCGAGTAATAATTATATAGAAAAAGTAACTTTTAGAAACTCTGCAAAACAATTAAAATATCTAAATCTAAAAAATAATAGAATAGCTGATTTCGATTTTACTATACCAGAATCATTAAATTATCTAAATATTGAAAATAATCCGCATATACATGTTTCGCCTAAAATAAGTCTTTTTATAAATATGAATCCAATATATGAATAATAATAAAAATAAATAATGAGACATTTAGCATCTATTTTGACAATATAAATGTATATCTAATAAAATCTGGTAAAGTCTTTGTAAAATTGAAGTATTCAGTTCTACGTAAATATATATAGCGAACTTTGGAATAATGTGCATATAATGCCGCAAATTTATCTGATGTTACGAAAATTTTGTTATACTTTACACAATGTTGTACCTGACCCCAGTCTCCTGCACGTTTAATAGCATATAATGTTTCAGGACTTAGAGATGCTAATGTTTGTTGTAACGTAGGTAATGTAGGCAATGTAGGTAATGTAGGTAATGTAGGCAATGTAGGCAATGTAGCAGGTAGGGACTGGGCGCTGGAGAGGGCCGTGGCGGGCGGGGCGGGTTTAGCGGCGGCGAATGATGATGAACCAATAAGGAGTCGTATTGCTGTCTTTGATAAAAAACGGTTTGTTTCTTTATTAGTTAGTTGTAAACTATATACTTTTTTATTTATATCTGTAATATTTACATTTAATATTTTAGTTATAGAGTCAATCCCATTGAGGTCAATTTGATACGGCATAGTTGATTTATAAATAGGACCAGTTATAGATGAGTAATCAATATGTAATGCATTATTCGTTGATGCAGCGTCGAAAAAGTTAGCATCTGATACTTCGACTTTCCATATTGTTTCAATTAATTCGCCATTTGCTTTTTTGCGTGTTATAGCATGTTTTAATTTTTCATTTATATCTCTATTTGATATTATTATCCCATGATTATCTGATACAATAATATCATATAACACATTAGATATATGATGTAAATGAGTTATAAGTATTACAAGATGGTCATCTGTACGGTCTATTTGAAAATTACAGTTCTCTCCATAGAAGTTTCTCATTGTGTAACATAATTCAGCAATTTGTTCTAATTTTAAATATTGTACTGGAACGCTCGCTTTTATTGAGAAAATATCAATAGGTACAAGAGAAGCACTCGAACCCATCTTGCCACGAAAATAGTGCTGTTGTTTCGAAAATAATTCTTCATATGTAATATCTGGTTTTTTTGCAACAGCATTATGTATATCAAACTGTTGCATAATATCAGATTTTTTATATAATGGATTTGCGATGTTTTCTTTTTTCTTTTTTGTTTTTGTAAATATAAAGTATTGTGTTTTAACAAGCCAAGTAATTAATTCTCGTTCATATGGATGAGTAAGCAATTTTCTATCAAGATTATTTGGAATTGGTATTGTATCATCTGTATATTGTAATATATTTATAATTTCCTCAAGATCGCTTATATCTTCTGCATAATCGTGACATGTATCTATAAATGCAAAGAAAGTATAGACACGGGAATTGAGACTGGATGAAAGAATAGTATCTGCGCCTGCTTTTTGATTTTGTGGGTTTTTTTGAATATTCTTTCCGATATCACGTGATCTAATATTGCAAAATGCTCTAATAATACGTTCTTTAATATTAACAGATGCTGTATCAAAAATACTTTTAATTATTTGATAAGTTACAGTTCGGTCACTGCATTTTATAATAAAATCATAATTTTCATAAACTTCAGGATATTCATCAAATATTTTATGTTCACTCATTCATGCCTTTTAAGATTTTGGAATTATATTCGGAATGTATTATTATTTACTATTACTCAAATCATTTTTTACACTAAAAAGTATTTAAGAATTTGAATATTATTTATTTTACGTTACAGATAAAACAATGACATCATCCGACTTTGCGATTGGGGTCGATTTGGGCACTACCAATAGTTGCGTAGGCGTATGGCAAAATGGTAAGGTTGAAATTATTGCAAATGAACAAGGTAATCGTACTACACCATCATATGTGGCATTTACTGATTCTGAAAGATTAATTGGAGACGGAGCCAAGAATCAATCAGCTTCGAATCCAAGAAATACAATTTATGATGCAAAACGTCTCATTGGTCGTAAATTTGCGGATAAAACAGTTCAAGATGATATTAAATTATGGCCGTTTAAGGTTGTATCAGATAAAAATGATATTCCAATTATTGAGGTTGAATATCAATCTGAGAAGAAACAGTTTCATGCTGAAGAAATCAGTGCAATGGTTCTTGTTAAAATGAAAGAAATTGCAGAGGCTTATCTTGGGAAGACTGTAAAGAAAGCTGTTGTTACAGTACCTGCCTATTTCAATGATAGTCAGCGTCAGGCGACAAAGGATGCTGGTGTGATTGCCGGTCTTGAAATTCTGCGTATTATCAATGAGCCAACTGCAGCAGCAATTGCATATGGACTTGATAAGATGGCAGATGGTAAGGAGAAAAACATTCTTATATTTGATGCCGGTGGTGGAACACATGATGTATCACTTTTAACAATTGATGGTGGTCTTATCGAGGTCGTTGCGACTGCAGGAGATTGCCATCTCGGTGGAGAGGATATTGATAATCGTCTTGTAGAATTCTTTATTAAAGAAGTACAGCGTAAAAATAAGAAAGATATTAATGGGAATCCGCGTGCCATTAAGCGTCTCAAGACTGCGTGTGAGCGTCTCAAGAGGACGCTTTCATCTACTGCAACTGCGACTATTGAAATTGATGGACTTGTTGATGGTGTCGATTTCAACGCAAGTATTACTCGTTCTAAATTCGAGGATTTGTGTGCAGATATTTTCAAGAAAACTATGGAGCCAGTAGAGAAAGTTCTTCGGGATGCAAAGATGGACAAAGGTTCTGTTCACGAGATTGTACTTGTAGGAGGTTCTACTCGTATTCCTAAGATTCAAGAACTTCTATCTGATTTCTTCAATGGAAAAGAACTGAATAAGAGTCTGAATCCGGATGAATGTGTTGCATATGGTGCGGCAGTTCAAGCGGCAATTCTTACAGGAAATGGGAATTCCCAAACAAAGGACCTTCTTTTGCTTGATGTTACTCCTCTGAGTCTTGGAATTGAGACGGCGGGTGGTGTCATGACTAAACTGATTGAACGTAATAGTACTATTCCTACAAAGAAATCTCAGATTTTCTCTACGTATGCTGATAATCAACCTGCGGTTACTATTCAAGTATTTGAGGGTGAACGTCAATTTACAAAGGATAATAGCCAACTTGGTAAGTTTGATCTTACTGGTATTCCGCCGGCGCCACGTGGAACTCCACAAATTGAGGTATCTTTTGATCTTGATGCAAATGGTATTCTGAATGTTTCTGCTCTTGAAAAAGGAGGTGGCAAATCTCACAAGATTACTATTACGAATGACAAAGGGCGTCTGAGTAAGGAGGATATCGAGAAGATGGTTTCTGATGCCGAGAAATACAAAGAGGAGGATGAGAAAATGAAGAAGAATGTAGAGGCGAAGAATACTCTTGAAAACTATGTATACAATACTCGCGGGTCTCTCAAGGATTCCACGACAGATGCTGGTAAGGCTGCATGGGAAGAAGCGGAGAAAATTGTTGAAGACGCTATTAAATGGATTGAATCAAATACTTCTGCGACTACGGAAGAATTCGAAGATAAATATAAAGAACTGGAGGGAATTCTCGGACCAATTGTCAAGAAAATGTATGAGGCACAAGGCCCGCCACCATCGGGACCACCGCCATCTGGCCCGCCACCGCCACCGCCAGGACCGCCACCAGATGGTAATAATACAACAACTACAAATACCACTACAAATACCGGAGGGCCTATTCCACCGGGTATGGAGGAAATGTTAGCGGGTATTCCAGGAATGGCGGGCATGACAGGGACAGGTGCGACGGGCGCTCCTCCAAAGACTGCAGAGGTTGATTAAACTAGAAAATATGACACGAGGTCATTTACACCTAAGCAATTTACGGGTACATTAATTAGATATTTCCAATGGAATGGCAATATAATAAGTTGTCCTTTTGAAATTTGGATAGCTAATAGAGTTTCTGTGGGATCCGGAATACCGGAAATTATTTTTTTAGAAGCAGGATAGAGCATAATTTCTCCTGATTCTTGTGGTTGTAATACAGTATATTTATATTTATTGACATGCCAAATATCTTCTGTTTTATTTGGATAAATACTAAAATCCGTGACAATATTTAAATAGAACCATTTCTTTTTTAATGTTGTCAATTCTACATCAGTTGAATCGATAATAACCGGTTGTCGATTGTATAAGACATCGTAGTGAAAATTATTCATTTTTGTTTGAATTATTTTAGTTCTTTTTGGATAATTATAATAAGAATAAATATATATAATTAAAATTATCAGAAGAAAAATATATAGATATTGTTGCATTAAATAGAAGTTGGATTTGTTTTTTGTAAATATTTCAGTAGAGAGGACCAACTATGGCCGCTACCCCAATATTAGGAATAAATGCCTCAGATGCAAGAAGAATGGATTTAACCAAAAGAAAGATTGCATATGACCAAATGGTAGATGCAAAACAAATGAAAGCACAAGAATTGAAACCACAAATAGATATTGCGAATGCGCAATCAAAATTTAGAGATGCATATAAATCAATTTTGAAATATGGTGTGCCTTATTTAGTTTTATTTATTGTTTTCGCTGTGATTTTGTTTGCACTTAAGAAAGGAAGTACACCACCGCGACCAACTTCGAGAGCTAATTTAAGAAAAGATTTAGGATATATTGGAAAATTGTTGAAAACCATTAAAAATCAGTTTTCTTTCGGTCCGACTTTTAAAAAGATGGCTAGAATGGTCTCTTTTACCGGTGCTGATACTCCCAGTATATCTAGACCTGGATTGGATAGTGGAAGATCTGATAATGTTATATGGGTAGAAACGGATGGCGAAGGTAATTTAGTGCAAGAAGGTGAAATGGGATATAGTGAAACAACAACAATACCGGATAATATATATTGGAAAATGGATATATCACGTATGCCGGAGTATTCTCAATTACCAGAATATATTAGAAAACAAATTAAAAATCAAACAGAAATAATTATACCATGGGACCAAAATAGTGAACAATCTTTCTATGTACCACAATGCGAAAAAGCAGTCTTCGCCAAATCTTGTGACCCAAATGACCCGACAAATCTCTCTAAATGCGCACCTGCGGACTTATTTGAAGATAATGGTATGTCTTGTAGATTAAAAGAACAGACTTCTTTATCATATACAGGAGGTAAAAGATGTAATACTTCGAGTGATGTAGGAATAATAAATCCAAAGAATGTTCAAATTTTAACATTAATAAAGGCGTTACAGAATAAACTTGATAAATCTACTACGAGTGATGACATTATGACAAAATATAAAAGTGTAAGTTTATCATCTTTGACAAATATGAATCCAGCATATAATAAAGATTTACCGAGCATATATTCAAGCGAAATGAATACTGCTATAAACTCGCAAGATTACCAAACCGGTGGCGAAGATACTATATCTCGAGCATATTATTTATTGAAAGTGAAAGAAACATTAGCTAAAGAACAGGCTGACGCTGATACCGCCGCTGCTCTTAAATCTGATATTGAAAAAGCAATAATAGATGTCAATAATTCATTGAGTGTATTCCGTGCAGCAAAAACAGCTTATGAAAATAATAAAACACAAGAAAATGATACTGCGCAGCAAACTGCAGCACAAAATGCTGTGGATGCTCAAAAACGTGCATCTGATATCATGGCTGCCAATGGAATAAAATGGTTTATAGGAAGTAATTACTATAAAACTCGAGATGGTACTGTTGTAACTATTCAAGGGGATGCTCCTGGAGCTGCTGCAACCACTGATTCTGCAACTACCGGGGCTACGACCACTCAAGGGGCTGCTGGGACTACCGGGGCTGCTACGACTACCGGGGCTGCTACGACTCCTGCTGTTAAATAAAACGAATGATTTTTCTATCTAATAATAAAGTAAAGGTGGATAATGCCAATAAATATTCAAGAACTAATAAAGAGGATTAATGAAAAAACTCATCAAGTGGTAGCAGCAGCACATCCTGTGGTACAGGCGCCACCGCCAACACCACCGCCACAACCTGATATACCAATTCCACCCACACCGCCACCACTTGATACAGAAGATCAAGTAAATGCAGCGTATCCTGTCAATGATTATCCGAATCCTTATGCAGGATATATATCACAAAGTACGTGTTCAATTGACGCTACAAATGATGTTTCTCCGGGAGAAATGTGTACACTAGACCAATTGAGTACACTTGGCATATATGATTCACAAAATTATATAAGCCCTGAAAATAATACGTATAAAGACCTCAAGACTTTTAACGGTGATAAAGATAATAAAGAAAATAGAACAAAATCATTATGCAAACAGACATTGAAAGGTGATAGCGCAAATCTAAATTGTCTTTATGAACACGGTGCAGGATATATACGTAAACCAGGCGATGCCGATACATGTATCACATATGATTGCCCTCCTGGTTTCGAGAAAAACGGCAATGATTGTAAAAAAATATTATTAGATGCAAAAGTTGATAAAAGAGCACAATGTCAAGAAAGATGGAGTGATTGGTTTATTGTACCAAACTACCATTTAGGTAATAATTATAATACCGTCAATGATAGTTGTTACTCACCGTGTCCATCTCATTATGTACCGAATTACGCCACTGACCCAGTTGATAATTCGAAGATTGACTTTTCTTCATCTGATAAACTCGATAAATGTGTTGCTCGTAATATATACTTTGATGGTAAATATGCAGAAGGAAGCGAATACTGTCCATTAGCATGGATATATAGAGCATCTGCTACAGCAGATTCATTAAATAAAGAATATGTAAATGTTATTCAAGCATCCGGGTCAAATGTAAATCATAATCAGATATATAATACATTATTGAGAAACTCAAAGAGCATGTCGGGGTCACTGCTCGATAACACGAATTCTCTTTTCGAAGATGCAAATGTAACTACACCTGAAATGGATATTGCCTGCAGTGGATTATACACATCAGAAAGAGTCGCGAAAGCCTATGGAATATGCAAATCTTTGAAAGATAATGAAGAGGATTTTAAAGAAAAATTAGCCCAAGGGGACCAGTCTGGTGCTGTAGATCAGAAAATTACAATATTAAAACAATCGTGCAATGCTATATTTTGTCAATCAGGAGACAATGCTGATGATACTCCTTTTATATTAATTGGTAAAGATACTGATAAAGATAAGATATGCTTTGCATCTACAGGTGATGTAGACCCTAATAAAATAGTAGATGTCGATACATTGGGAAATATAGAAGATGCAGAAAATCCTACACCGACTGCTGATAGTGGAGAAACTCTGTTATATGCAACTATTCAACTATTTTTCTTTATAATTTTAATACCAGTTATTATTGTTTTAATATATTATTTTGTAAAACACGCTGGTCCAATGATGATGGATGTCGCCTTTTTATTATGGCGCGTAATAACATTTAAACCTATATCAATATCTGCAACGAAACATCCTCAATATATTGATATAATATTAGCACAAGCAGAAAAATGGGAAAAGTTTAATCCTGAAAAATCGGCAAATGCTGGTATTTTTGATACATCATGGAGACTTTATGGTAGAGATTGGTGTGGTCCTGGCGATTGTAGTAAATCGTAAATCATCTTAGGGGTTCAATTTTGGTGCTTAAGAATTGATTATTTTTATATATTATTAAAGAAAGTAACAAAAGTAATATGTATACTGATGTACAGCCTACGTATTTTCCTATTGTAAATAGAATTGTAGTTATAGGAGATATACATGGTGATATAGCACGATTAATGCAATGTTTTTATAGTTTAAACCTAATATCAAAAGATATGAAATGGATCGCGGAACCGAGAGATACAATAGTTGTTCAATTAGGGGATCAGATAGATAGTTTATCACGAGGTGGGGATCCATCTTGGGAGGTTTTGCCAGATATTGAAGTAATGATGCAAATGGATAAACTTGATAAGATAGCTAAATTAGGAGGCGGACGTGTATTATCAATGATAGGCAATCACGAAATGATGAATTTCTTGGGGGAATTCTCTTATGTATCTGCTAAGAGCAGAGAGTCATATGATGTTGATAAAAGACGTAAACTTTTTGCACCAGGTAATCAATTAAGTAGTATTTTAGCGAAACGTAATATTGTGCTTAAAATTGGGCCATATCTCTTTTGTCACGGTGGACTCTTGCCTATGCATCTTGATAGTGTTTCAAATAATTTACATATAATTAATGATACTGTGCGAAAAATATTATCAACAAGAACAGAATCTTATCAACAGAATATTACGGGGCAAGATAGATCTCTATTCCATTTATTTACAATTGATCCAAATAGTATATTATGGACTCGCGAATATTTAACACTAGCAAATACAAACCCAGATATACTAAATATGGTTCTTGATAATATTATGGATAGAACAAATTGTAAGGCAATATTCGTCGGACATAATACTGTTGATACTATAGTACCAGCCGGAAATGGGCGAATATTCTTTGTTGACGCGGGATTATCAAGAGCATATTCTAAAGAAAATTATCAAGCATTAGAAATATATACAGATGTAAATACATTTGATGTTAAATATAATGTATTCACAATGTCATAAGTATAGTTATTCGTATAGTTATTCGTATAGTTATTCGTATAGTTATTCGTATAGTTATTCGTATTAGTATAAATATAAAATATTACTAGGATAGTAATAAAATAATAAAAATTGATTTTTCTTTTTTCTCTCTTCTTAAATTGTTAAAGAAGAAATCATCTAACAACCATAGCCACAATGGCAGGCGGTGGTGGCGGTAATCAAACATCTGCGGCGGTGCATCGTAAGAGTGATGATGAATTTATTGTGAAAATGTTTATTATTCTTATCGCAATTATATCTCTATTTGTAGGAATCTATATTGTCTCGCCTTTCGCAATTATTAATGTTAAGCACGTTGGAATGGTTACTCGTCTTGGCACAGTTCGTGTGCTTTACCCGGGATTCAATATTATCTATCCAGTTATTGACAAGGTTGACCAAATTAATGTAGGATTTGATACGGATTTTACATCAAAACTCACGTGCATCTCAGAAGATAATGTGATTATGTCATTCCCTGGTATTTATGTCGATAATGAATATAGTTGCAATAAGAATGCGTCTTGTTATACAGATATTTATGTAAAATATTTTCTATCTGATGCAAAAATAAAGGCTAAAAATGATCATAAAATTGTTCCCGAAGATGGTACAATTTTCAAACACATGCAAGAAGCCCTATCTATTGCGTGCTCTAAAGTAAAGGCATATCAAACTCAGAAAACCTGGCATATTCTCTATCCCCATATTATTGATGTTCTGCGTAAGAAAGTCCCTCAAGGAGTAAACGTGATTGCTGTCCGCACTGACCGACCTATAATTCCGAAAACAGAATATCGTACAAGCATCCAAGGTATCATCTCAAGCCATATGTATGTAGCTATAACTAAACGATTTGCTTAATTACATTTTTAACAAGACATTACATTTTTAACAAGACATTACATTTTTAACAAGACATTACATTTTTAACAAGACATTACACATTACCCATATTCAATTTAATATATCCCCATTTTTGGTATAAAAAATGATATAAAGATACAACGTCTTATTAATAGATATAAGCAATAAGCAAGTCCATTAGCATCTGAGTAAAGTGTATTGGTTGGTAGATGGACTCGGAGTATTTTGAAGAAAAACTGCATAAATTCTTTGAAAGTAAAATTCTAAGCATTGGAATCAAAGCGGTTGAATTACGTAACGCAAAAAAACTTAAGGCTAAGGATACTAATAACAGTAATAATGGAGAATCTGGAGGAGCGGGAGCAGCAGAAGAGGGAAAAGGCGTTGAAAGTTAAAATTGAAAATACTTTATGGGTATTGTGTAAAAATTTTAAAGATGAAATATTTGATACTTTATTGAAATCACCAGGAATAGCTTCTTATGTAATTGATATTTCAGGTGATATCGCATCTATTGCTGATATTGAAAAGAATATTCAAATAATTATAGAAAATCGTGCTCAATTAGAAGCATTGAAACAAATGCCACAAGTGAAACAACGCAGTCCTGAATGGTTTGCGTTGCGCCGAGACCGTCTTACTGCATCTGATACAGGTCAAGCAATGAATCGCGGACATTATGGAAATCGTGCAAAATTGGTTGAAAATAAGGCATTTCCAGAAAGTGTTGTTTTTAATAATAGTTGTCCTCCACTTAAACACGGAACAATGTATGAAGCAATGACATCGAGGTCATATTCTCAACGAAATAATAATATGCAAATCCATGAATTCGGTTTAATTCCGCATTCTACATTATCCTGTTATGGTGCGTCTCCTGATGGTATTACTGAAATGGGTGTTTTGATAGAAATTAAAACACCTTGGCGTCGCAAGGTAAATGGCGATATTTTAGACCAATATGAATTACAGATGCAAGGACAGATGGCAGTTACTGGTATTAATGAATGTGACTTTATAGATTGCGAAATTGAAGATATGAAATATGAAGATAATTATCTTAAAAATATAGCTACAAATTTAAAAATAGATCACGGTGTACTTGTAGAGAATTTAGAGTCTGGCGAATATATTTATAGTCCACCATATTTGACACCTATTGAAGCGGTTCAATGGAAAAATAGTGAAATTAGAAAACACGAGACATATAAAGTATATTATTGGAAAGTTCGTAAAATATATATAGAACGTCTGTATTTTGATAAAAATAGATGGGAAAATGAACTTGTACCGGCTATTCAAAGTTTCTGGAATGATGTCATTAAAATGAAAGAACGTGGTCGCGCGGCGGCGGGTGCGGCTGGTAAAACACTCGATTTAGTAGATTCTGGTGATAATAAAAAACAAAAAGTTTTACAATTTATTGACTCTGATGAAGAAGTGTAAGGGCGGCGGAGGAGACGGGCTGGGCGGGCTGGGTGCGGCTAATAATACTTCATCATAGATGAAACAATCGGGTCAGTCGGAGGCATATTATTTACCATTTTACATTTATCATTCGGGTCGAATAATGCACTGATATTATATACTTTATTGTAATTTTGGTTAATTATATATAAAATGAGATATGTCGTTGGTAATATTTTTGGTTTACTATAGTCTTTATGGATGCTATTATCTTTAAATTGTGGTCCAAGACACATAGAATCATATGGAGATGTATTTGCAGTAGTTGCTGCATCTTTTGACATTTGACTTGCAGTAGTTACGGCACTTGTGGCACACCCTCCAAATTTAGAAATATCATCTACTGTCGTTATAAAACACTGATTTTCACGGGAATAAAAATATGTATCCAAAACGCCCATAGTATTTTTGAAATGGTCACTACATTTATCATATGTACCGTCTGCTATGTATGCACCGAATATAATATACACTTGATAATATATGGGTTGTGCGTCTATTACACCTTTATTTAAATTCTTTGGAGAATTATAATTATGTCTATCATTAATTATAGATATATCTAAAGATATAGGTGTTCCATCTGCATTACGATAATATGGCTGTTGAGTTATCATTACATAAACATCTCCGTTAATTAATTTGGTAGGTTGATTATCTGCAAAAGTTAATAAAGTTTGATATATTTTGTCTTCAACTTCTCCGAACTTATTAGTATATATACCAAAGCGTTTCATATAATAGTTATCGCTTCCACCGGTAGTACCATTTGGAAAAAGGGATTCTATTTTACGGTTAGGAATTGCATAACATCTCTTCATCATTAAGAAACTCGTTGAATAATCTATTAATGTATTAAAAATGGACCCAACTGTATTGTCAAACGCTTGATAGCTGGTTGAATTATAATAGACTGATTCTGTTGATTGCGCGCCTTGCAGTGCTATCGGAACATTAAGATTTAATAATGGTGCTGATGTAGCAAATAATTCATATTTTTTTCTAGGTATTACTCCAACAAATATTACTAATAATAATAAAAATATAGCTACAAATATCTTTATTTTACTTTTCATTGTAGTATCTATATATCATCAATAAAGAAAATTTAAGTTTTTTTATTAAACTGTTCAGAGTAAGCCATGGAAATTAAGCCGTGGAGATTAAGCCGTGGAGATTAAACTGCGGTTATTGTTTTGCCATTAATTGTACCTGTGGCAGTTGTTGCAGGTGTTGTTCCTGATGCTGCTGAACCGACACTGAAATTACCGCCAACATGGAAGTCACCTGCAACATTTACTGCTCCGGGTGCAGTTATTGTTAAAGATTTGCCATCTGTACTTGGATTAATTGTGATTCCTGTTGCTGCTGCTGATCCAGCTGCCGGTGCATTCGGACTAATTGTAATTGCTGTAGGATTTCCGGTAGCTGAGGATTTTAATTGTATTGATTGATTTATTATTAAATTACCTGTAGCGTCAACAAGTATTGCTGGACTACCCGCTGCTGCTGCTGAACTTGCAGGTGTAAGACGTAATAATCCTGTTGATGTACTATTCCCTTGTACATCAAAATTATATGCCGGATTTGTTATACCTAATCCTACACGATTTGCATTAAATAATAAAGAATTTTGACCATCCGAAGAAATACCAACAGTCGGCGCAGCTAATGTACCAATAGCACTACCTATAGTCATATTACTATTTACTACTACAGAACCATCGAGTACTACTTTACCAGATGTTGATAATGGCGTTAAATATGTATTTCCATTTGAATCCGGGAATTTAATGCAATTTGTACCGCCATTTAAACCGCTTCCAGGAGGACCGCAAAATTGCGTAGAATTTGCGGGAGTTAGCTGATTTGCAGTAAGTCCCATAGATGTATTTACATGATTTAGTAATGTCATATTAGGTGTTGTATATCCTGGTAAATTTAATAGACTAATTGTAGTCCCTGCAGTTGTTCCTGATGTTCCTGAACTTGTAAAACTGAAAGCGCTATTTAAACTGTTAATTAAACTATTCTGAGTATTTTGTGTCACTGTTACATTACTATTTGTATAATTAATATTACTTGACATCGTGGTATAAATGTCATCATTTACGTTATTTACTTCACCAACGACATATGCAAGATTACCTATACGATCCTGACTCTCTTGAGTCAATGAATTATTTACATTTGTAATGTTTGTTGATGTCTGTGCTTTATAATTAATATAATCATACATAAAATACACTACAACTCCGCACAATGCTAATATAAGTAATAATATAAAGATTATTGCTATACCGTCCATATAGATTACTATCTATACTAAGCAAAAAAATCCGCATCATCCCCGCCATCGCCGCCTTCATAGTCTTCATCGCCACCCCCGCCATGGTCATGATCATGTTTATTCTGTTTTGGTTCTGGAATTCTCGCACCACCCATGTTAAGATTTATAACTCTTACTTCGCCACCACCGCTACTTCCGCCACTGCCACCGCTTCCGATGCCTCCTCCTACATTGCCAATATTTGTGTTTGCAGGAGCATTTTGGAATGAAGAATTCCCATTAGACGGAAATATACCATCTGAATTTAATTTAAAAGTTGTGTTCCCACCACCACTACTTGGAAGAACAATCACAGTGTTCCCTGCATTCGCGGCGTTCGCGGCATTCGCGGCATTTCCTGCATTCGCAACATTAGGAACGGGACTTGGAGTACTTGCAGCAGACGGCGAAAAAGAAGAACCAGTGCCACCAGTTAGATTACCAATATCCATATCAAATTTATCATCTAATAATTCATTAATAACTATATTCTCAACTTTTGAACCTCCGGAAATTTCACTCATTTCACTTTCTAAAGTACTTTTTCCTTTATCCGATTTATCTTCCTCCGATTCATCCCCTGATTTCGATGATTCATCAGATGACTCTTCTTCTGATTCTTCTGCCGATGACTCAGATTTATCAGACCCTTCGGACCCTTCGCCTTCAGACCCTTCGCCTTCGGACCCTTCGCCTTCGGACCCTTCTATTTTCTTGGGTTTTGGCAAAGATACATCAGATGAGTCAGAATCCGAATCCGAGTCTGAGTCTGAGTCTGAGTCTGATACCGAATCTTTTACTTCATCAGCACTTAATCTTACCTGCAATCCAAGACACTCAAGTTCTTGTACCAATAATTTAAAAGAATATGGAGTCTCTACCACTACTAAATCCTGTCTTTTACATTTTAGACATTCGTTTATACCATTCTGTGGCGCGTAATTTGCAAGAATACCACAATAACGACATACAGCCCATCTAAATTTGTCTGACCTTTCCATCCATCCTTCTTTAATAAACTGCGCTAATCCATGCGATAATACAACATCTCTTTCCATCTCACCTAATCGCAATCCTCCGTGTTTACTGCGACCACTTGTAGGCTGACGAGTCATTTGACTCTTCGGACCTTTATCACGAGCATGAATTTTATCGGTAACCATATGTTTTAACCGATAATAAAAAATGGGTCCCATAAATATTTCAGTATCTATTTGATATCCATTGCGACCATTATACAATATCTCATTTCCGTGTTTTTCATATCCGTATTTTTCAAGTGCATCAAACATTGCAGTCTGTTCAAATGGTAAATATACTGTACCATCTCCTATAGAACCTTCCATACAACATAATTTTGAAAACACAGTCTCTAATAAATGACCAATTGTCATGCGTGATGGAATTGCGTGAGGATTTATAATTATATCCGGACGTAAGCCTTCTTTAGTAAAGGGCATATCTTGTTCAGGTATTATTAAACCGATTACACCTTTTTGTCCATGCGAGCTACAATTTTTATCACCGAGTTCCGGCTTGCGGATCTTACGAAATCTAACTTTACATACTCTTGCAACATCTTCGCGATCTATGCCAGGTATTTGATTTCCTATAAATATTCTATCAACTGTACCATAATGATGCACATCAGTTATGAGAGATACATCCGTGTAAATTTCAATAACCTCTTTTTCTGTCAAGACACCTTTATTAACCGTCTTTAATTCTTGGTGAACATGTACCATACCTATAATAACCACTTCCTGACCACGTGGTATATATGAACCTTCTTTAATTATTCCATTTTTATCTAATAAAGTATAATCCGCGTGTTTTATATTTTGTATATATTTACCCTGTTTTCTCATTTCTATAGGATTTGCAAATATTAATCTATCTGTAGGGCTCAATGTCTTCTCAATAGCACTGAGAGTTTTATAGGCCGTTAATTGATATAAACCGCGCTCAATAGCTCCTTTATTAATCATAACACTGTCTTCCTGATTAAAACCGGTATATGTCATTATGGCAACTACGCAATTCATTCCATTTGGCATTAAATTTACTCCATTATAATGACATCCACGTGTTGTTATAATACGCTTCTGAGGATAATGCTGAATATATCCCATTGTATCAAATCTTTTCGTAAAATTTGTAGCATATATACCAATAGCCTGTTTACTTTGAGCAGCATGAAATACAATACGCGGAGCCTGATTATGATTTGAAAGTGGAACTTGTTGGGTAACTACGCTATAAAGACTAATTAAATTGATTTCTAAATGTGTCGTATATTCTGTTATATTTTCACGTTTCAAAGCAATAAGCATATTATTCTCTTCTTCAACGTCTAAATATTCTATGCACCCTTGACTATTCTCCAATATCTGTATTGCACTTTCTATAGTTTTATCATTTGTAATATCTCCTATAAATCTATCTTCGTAATATACAAATTCACCCTTTCGCGAATCAGTTAAATAAGACCCAAATATCATATCAAACCATTTTGTAGATTTTATTGTATCCACCAATACCTTCTTGTCTTTAATAATAAATACTGGTCTACATGGTCTCCCCGCCTCAGTATGTATCTGTATATCATTGAAAACAATATTCCATGAAACTGATATAAAAGGATTTATTAACCCATTTCTACGATATAATCGCAGAGTTCTTACAACTAAATCAGGTGTATCTGTAATACCATATAGCGCACCATTTATAAAAACGTGTATAGAATTCTTATTCGCAGCACTTTGTATAGAAACATTTTTAAGAACTATTATTTTTAATTCTTCTAATAAAGGATATAATGTAGCAGCATTGGTTCCCGATGTGATATGTGTTAATAATGCCAGATTTTTAAGATATCCGACTGATGCCCCATCAGGAGTTTCAAAAGGACAAAATCGCCCCCATTGATGAGCATGAAGACGATGTGGACTCGTTATTTTTATACTGCGATCTAATGGTATATTTACTCTGCGTAAATGTGATAAAAATCCTATATAACTTATACGTGATAAATCTTGTACAAGACCCTGTTCTGGATCATCTGTAACCTGTCCCCACATTCCTTTTAATGAACGAGTAAAAGTCTCAGTTATAAATATAGGCGTAAAAATACGATTTATATTACTCTTATTTACCAATTCATCTATCTTCCCTGTTGTTTCAATATGTCCAAATTTATAATATCTATCGAGTTCATTACGTATATTCTTGCGAAACTTACCATATGTCTCTTGAAATAATTGTGATAATAAATATCCTGAAATATCGACTCTTTTAAAAGCGTAACTATCTCTATCAGATGAAGGAGATATACCAAGAACAGTTTTAATAACTTGTTTCACTAAATAGCCTAAATAGATTCCTTTTTCGCGGAGTCCATTTCCACTACCTTCAATATTTGGAAGGAAGTCGAGCGTTAATATTGATTTCACTTGCTGTATACTCTTAAAATATGTACGAGGCTTCAAATTAAAATGGGCATCTGCCATCGTTTTAAGGTGGATAGAATGACCATCAGAATTCTTAACTATTAAAGAATTTCCATATGCTATAGACGGTCGCAGAAAATTCATATATGCATTTGTAGCTACATTGTCATCTGTTATATCCCCGCAAATTGCCTCTACAATTGATTTATCTGTCTCGAAACCTATAGCTCTAAATAATGTAGTTAATGGAAATATACTGTTAAAACCTTGCATAGATACGAAAATACCACCTCTTATATTTTTATATCCACCTTCCTCTGTGACTGGGATTTCTTCATCTTCGGCCTTCTTTTTATTCTTAGGGTCCGTTAACTTTGGTTTTGGATTTATAACTATTAATTGTAATACACGAGGTATCAAAGAACTCTCACCAGTTGAACCAGTGCAACGTATAGTTCCTTTATATATAATATCAGGATCATTTACTGGTTCAATAAATAACTTATTCGTTGTTAATCTCTCCTGTGAAATTATTACCTTCTCTTTGCCATCAATAATAAAATATCCACCTTGGTCCATAGGACATTCAGATAAAGAACGAATCACCTTAGAACCTTGTCCATGTAATATACATTGGTCAGAATGTAACATGAGTGGTATACTTCCCAACAATATATTGTTAAATCTTACTGTTTTATAATGAGCATTATCTTTTGTATAAACAATATCGATATCTGCATATAATTTAGTGGCATATGTTATATTTCTCAAACGTGTTTCATTAGGAGTCAATAAGATAGATTTTCCTTCTTCGTCGAAACTCGTAGGTCTATCTACATATATAGCAAGTGGATCGTCTTTTTTCTTTTGAATACCACCTATATATACTTCTACTTTTACTGCTTCATTATCAGATTCTCCGAACTTAATCATAGTTATTGGATTGTATGAAGCAATCGTATCAGGTATATGTAATTTCATAAATTCTCTGTAGCTATCTAAATGATGCTTTGTAAATGGATACATATGATCCCGAAAATAAGAATCTAGTATATTCCACGAAATATCCTCCTTCTTCTGCATTATATAATATACATATAATCCTTCGTTATCCTTAAACTTTATTCCCGTTTATTGCCTTTTATTGCTTTGCATTTCTTCTTCCATTAATTGTATTCGAGAACTTCTCTCCTGATCATAATTATAATCTGCAGGGCTATTCTGCTGGCTATTCTGGTTATTTCTAGCCATATATTGTTGTTCAGGAGAATTTAATAATTGATTTTTATTAAATATATTATAATCTACAAAATTTGGATTTGTTTGCATATAATATTCATTTAAGCTGTTTTCGCGAAGAATATAATCATCGTCATAATTATATTTAGATGACATCGAACCAGTTATAGAGGCAGATGAGGTGGCCGTGGTGGCCGATGCAGCCGATGCGGGTGTCTGGCTAGTAAGAGCATTGGGGGCGGTAACGGGATGTGCAGTATTTACTAAACCTGTTTTGACATTAGGATTACCAGGTATAATTGGTTTTGCAGTAGCTAAATATGAATCATCTTCAGCTTTTCCTCTGGCATCTTGTTCATCTTGATGTTTCTTCTTTAACGCAGTGGCTTCATCATCTAATCTTTTAGCTTTCATTTCAGGAGTTTCTTCAATAAATTTACTATTATCTGGTGTATTCGCAAAAGATGTTTCCGTATTCTGAATGGCATCATTGTGTTCCTTTTCTATAATTGCAGAAATACCACTTGCTCTATCGGGATTATTGATATCATCCTCATCATTCGCCGGTCTAAATCTTTTAATATCTTCTTGTATTACTTCTTGTTTATAATTATTACCTATAGCCTTTAATTGTAAATAAGATGCAAAATCATCAAATCTATTTAAATAATTTATAGACGAATTAAAGTGTTGTAGAGCGGCATTCACACCTTGGCCTTGTCCGGCACCATTTGAGATTGAAGTATCATTATACCCAGATGGTGGAACTGACTGCGCTTGCTGCGCTGGCTGCGCTGACTCGGACGTTTTTGCGGCATCAATCAGATTTTTATAGAATGGGTCATCATGGTACAATCCTTTTTCTTTAAAATACATTATTAAATTTAATAATCTTTCTCTATAATCATCATGGTTATTATAAGGCCCTACATAAGAAAGCTTTGGTTGTTGGCTGCCGCCGGCATGTTGCGAAGAGGAGTTCTTTAATTTACTAGTGAATCCATTTGCAATATTTACAGTATTTAGTATTTTATTATTTGTATTAATAACTTTTAATTGACCATCATCAGTTAATATTATAGATATTGGATATGTCAAATCTTTCGTTAATAATGAAGTAAACAATAATTGTTCTATTTCATCTGGGTCATAATCACTTGAACCATATAGATTCAAATATCCATCTTCCATCACTAAACGTGTAATAGTACAATCTCTGAAAATTTTGCTATTTATTGGTACTTTATTTTTTGGACTTTTTTTATTAAAACAGTATTCATTCAAATCTATACCATCTGTATTATAAAATACTATTAAACTCATACTTCCAAGTAACAAGAAGTATTTATTATTTGGCGATATTAACATATATTGACATCCTGGATACATTTCTGCAGTATCCACTAGAACATTCCTCTGTATTGTTGTAAATGAATTTGCATTTATATAATCTTTAATTCGGATATCATTTTGATTAAGCATATATGATGTAAAATAGACTGCAGGATATGCATTCGAATTCAAACCGTCTCTATAAATGCCCATTCCTCTATGCACTGCATCACTTTGTTGACAATTATTATTATTCAAATCGGCAGATATACATCCTTGTTTCAGTCCATATCCATATGATGAATTATAATCTGCTCCCGTTAACTTCGATTTCAATGGGTCTACCATTTGTGAAGGAGGCTTTAGTTTCTGTTGTTTATCTAGACTTCTTAAATAATCAATAGTAGATTGAGGAGGTCTCACTCCTGCCCTTATACTACAACTTGAATACGGAGTGTATCTGTATTGATAATTATAAAATAAACGATATAACCATGCGTGATTCATACCAAGAGTATTATAATTGTTCCAAGGTTTCATATTCTTTGTCATACTTGGAAAATATATATAAGATTCAATAATTTTACTTCTAGAATCATAAGCAGTTAATAAAAACACAGGACCATATACAAATTTATTATCTGATATATTATTTATTTGATATATTGGTGGCCCCGGTTTATCTTTTTTACGTTGTGCCGCTGCCCCCGTTCCCGCTGCTGTTTTTTGTGAAGAATGAGCGGCTTGAGCAGCGGCGGATGCGGTATAAACAGGAGGAGACTTTCCTGTAGAGATAGCTGAAATCGCGGCACGTTGTTCATCATTAAAAGTATTTGGTGTATAATCATTTGGATTTAAAATAGATGGAGTTCTTTGATTCCTACTCCCGCTTGTAACGTTAGTCCCGTCACTTCCTCCAATTGATGCTAATAGTGCTTTATTTGATGGATTTATATCTTGTAATATTTGTGTAATATTATTAAATAATTGATTATAATTATTTGAAGTTATTTTAAAATAGAGAAAAGGAGCCAAATCGAGTCTCGATGCTTCATAGTCACTTCTACGAAGACCTGTGCATCCAATCGGTATAAATAATGGATCATTCGGCGGATAGACTGGAGGTGCGGGTTTAGAGTGCCTCTTTCCCATTTTTCCGCTTCGTTATAAGATAGAAAGATAGTTTTTACTGTCTATAGCCGACCTATAGAAAATTTTTAAGTTGGCTATAGATTTTTATTTTTACGGTATCTCTCTCTCTCTATATTTTATAGTATATTTATAAGCAAAATTAAGGTGATCTTATTTATATATTATTATTATTTATAATACCATTATGGTAATCTTCATATTTTACCATAAGCAAAATTATGGTGATCCTCTTGATATAAAGATTAAATATATTACATTGGTATAGTGCGTGTTAAAAAGATGTCTATTTTATATTGTTGTGAATATTGTGACTATAAAACTAATAGAAAATATAATTTGACACAACATGTGGTAATAAAACATATAGAAATGGAAGAGGCTGATGTGCTTAAAAATGGGACATTTATGTCCACAAAAGAGACCCGCGTGTCCACAAAAGAGATCCCTAAATCCACAAAAGAGATCCCTATGTCCACAAAAGAGATCCCTATGTCCACAAAAGAGATCCCTATGTCCACAAAAGAGATCCCTGATAGAAATCGATGTGAAAAATGCGAAAAGGTCTTTGCAAAGCACACCACAAAAATAAAGCATGAAAAGAAATGTAAAGGAAAGGTGAATCCATTACAGTGTCTTGTTTGTAATGAAATATTTACTTCTGCTACCAATAAATATAGACATCAAAGAAAATGTATAGAAAGACGAGAAGAAATAATAAAACAACAAATTATTAATACCAATATAGAAACACAGAATATACAAACACAGAATAATATAAATAATAATACTATAAATAATAATAATACTATAAATTTGATTTCATTTTCTACTGACGTAGATGAATGTAATTTCGTAAAGACAGATGCATTTCACAAGAAAATAAGAAGATTATTAATGAATTATAATAATGAATTAGAAATGATAAAAAATTATAATAAAGAACTATATTCAATACCAGAGAATCAATGTATACAAAAAACAAACCTGCGATCTACATATTCTAAAGTTCATATTGGAAATAATCAATGGGTTACTCGTCTAGATAAAGATGTATATGCACAAACCGTATCAAATTATGCGAATGATTTCTGTAATCTTATATTAAATGAAAAGAACCGCGAGAGACATAAAAAATTAGAAAAGAAATTGGATTATTTTACAGACGGCGGATACGTTAATGATACCGAAGAAGTACAAAAACAAGTAATAAATGATTATTCAGATGCAGTACAAGATCTAAAGATATTTACATACGACGAAAATACGAAATCTACGCAGGCTACACAGGCGACCCAGTCGGCGGTTCTTTTTCAATAATCTTCCAGTCATATGTAATAACATTATACCATTCAATGAGATTTTCATATTTTCCATAATCTTCTTGTAATTCGTTACATGCTCCCGTATCTAGAGTGGCAGTAATATCTTCAGCCCTTTTCTTTAGATTATTGGATTCCTTCATTGATTTTTTCCATTCATCTACAAATTTCTTATCTGTTTTATCTACATTTATAATCATAGCATCTATGGTTCCTATATCATCAATGGCACCCATGGTCATAATATGTCTAAATGCTTTCTGTGTCGCGATTGCAATTGATTTCTCTTTTGTATATTTTTGTATATAGGTTTGTTTCCATAGTTCTTTGTCTTTATTTTTTAATATAAAATCTATAGAATATTCCTTCCCTTTTTTAATCTGAGTGCATTTTATATGTAAAGCATTATCAATTTCTTCTATTTTTGCGCCATTTCCTGCGCCGCTGCCGCTACCGCTTGCTTGCATTAGATTTAATTTTCTTTTTGTTGCTGCGCTTACTTTTGTAGGCTGTAGTTGTTTGAGGAATTTTTCAAAGAGTAAATTTTCGACTTCGCGATTCCTCAATGTTTCTATGCGATTTTGTCGTTTCTTTTCATCTTTGTATAAATCTTTTATTAAAAGTTCCTCATCAATTTGCTCCCAATATTCAGGCGGATATGAATATCCCGGCAATTTTGTCAAACATAATGCGAATAATTGACAGACTGGCTTTAGAATCTGATTTGTTATATAATGATAATAATCAGGCGTCAAATTCTGTTCTCGAATATAATCTGGATGTTCTATCCTATCACCCTGTAATTTTGGCACATCTCCATTTGCATCAAGAGTTTTAATATAAATATAGGGAACTCTGTCATTAACCATCGGTTTATTTCCAATATCTCTATCACCCATCCTATCAGCAAGAACCTTATGCGCAATCTTTGTCGGGTCTTTATATGTAGACCGCAATGTCTTTGATATGATAAGATTCTCAAGAGGTATTTTACCATCTATCAAATCCTGTAATTTATCTTGCAAGAATTCAACAGCCTCTTCTAAATTGTTTTTATTCAATAGAATCTGAATAATACCACCATATACTATTTTCACAATATGCGCGTTATCCCTGCGTTTTGTAACGACACCCATAGATTTTTCTTTGAATTTCTTTGGGTCCTTTTCATACAAATTTCCAATATATCGCTTCTTCGATAATAGAATCAATGGAAATAATACCTTCTCATATGCAAGAGACTGAAAAGCAGGCAATACAGCCTTTACGGCCTTTTCAGCAGCTATACCAAGATGAATAGCTTTCTGCAATCTTTCTTCCTTAGGACAATCAAGCGGAAATTTACAGAATATAGAATCAGTATTTTTTACTATAATATTACCAATGCCTGCTTGAAAATTACCTTCTTCTGTTTCAAGATCATATACATAATCATCATATGAATCGTATAATTTCTCAATTCTCTTAATAGCATTTAAGTTTTGTATTTTTTTCATATACTTTTCATGGAATCCTTTTGAATGAAAGTTTTTATTATAATGTTCCATGCAAAAGAGTTCTATATTACCATTTCTTTCATTTACAATAACATCTCCTTTTGATTTCATTTTAATATAAATATTTTGTGCTTCAATATGACTCTTTGTTGTGCGAAAATCATTTGTATATGATTTATCTATAGGTATTTCTGAAGATATTTCTGATTTTGGCGGGAATCCACATAGTAATTTTGTTCCAATATTCACTTCAGTTGGTTTAATGATTTCTTTATTTTCTGATAAGAGCGAATGGTCTTCTGTAACATCTACGAGTCCTGTATCAGTTAAAATTCTATATATTGCATGATTAGATTTATGTTTAATCACTCTTTTTATAGAAGACCATCCATTATCGGTCCATGTTTCATATTCTGAAATTTCAATTTGTTGCTTTTCTCTTCGATTCGAATCGCCAGCTTTAAATACATCATATGGTTTCCAGTTTGTATTGTCAATACTGTCAATCGTTTTTGTAATAATTTCACCAGTTATTTTATTCCTCAATAAAATTGGAGTATAAGGCATTACAGAATCTCCATATACCACCTCGACATTGTATGTTTTTTCCATAAAATTCTTGGCGAGATAAATCATTTCGCGGCCAGTCGCTGTAGTACACGCCGCAATTTCCTTCAAATATATAGCACTATACCGAGAACCAGTTTGACCATACAGGGAATTCGCCGTGATTTTATAAGCAAGTTGTTGAGCATCCAATACAGACTTTTCTGAATCTGTAAATGTATCCTTTGCTGATATAATTTCAGAAACGAGAATATCTGTTTTATCACCACTATCTACATCAAGAACTTTATAACCTGTAAGTTCCGTATTCTTCAAATCATTTTCATTTACATATCCTATTATTTCTTTGCCATCTTTCATAGTGAATGTCTGATATTCAATCTTCAATCGCGTATTTTTGCGATTCTTCAAAAGATTCATAAGAATAGTCGGCAAAACACCCTTTTCTCCATTTGGAAACTGCGCGAATACACACGTCTTCTTCCCAATAACTTTCTTTTTATCGCCAGTTCCCTCATAAATATCATATTCAATCGTAACATATTCTACACCTTCAATATTCGCATATGCAGGATCATTCACAAACGCATCATGAGATAGATTCCTAGAAATCATACAGGACGGATAAAGAGACGAATAATCAAATACGGTAATAGGGTCATCAAGATACATATCACATTTAGGTTCTAGAACAATTGCACCTTCATATCCTGCAGTATCTTCGAGCATATTCAATTTAACATCAGCACCGCCACCAACAACTGGAATAACATAATCCTTGTGATGACATTCTCTCGATACAAGACTGAAAATCTTAATACTTTGACCTCTCATAAATAAATACGCTAAAGGGACAGAACAGACATTCCCCATAGCAATATTGTTTCCAATAACCTTCAATTTATGCATGAGACGATTACATAAAGCACAATCTTGCACGCAATATTTCGCAATAACTGCGCGGTCTTCACTATTCCCCAAGAATTTCTCAAATATTTCCCGAGGCGAAATATCATCCTTCTTATCTTTCAGGAATGTCTGAGCTACAAAGTCCAATTTAAAGGAATCCAATTTATGATCGCGCTGCATTACTTTCAACATATCAATTTGCACGACTCCATCCATATCGAAAAAATACATAATATTCTCTCCAAGTGCAGATGATGACAATTCTTTTTTATCAAGAATAGTTTTTCTATTAAGCATTCTTCCCAAATTCATAGAAAAACTATCAATATAATTAAGTTCTTCACACCTTTCCCATATATATTTCATATCAAAACCGAATATATTATAGCCCGTAATAATATCTGGATCAAGTCTTTGAATAAATTCCTTCCATGCTTTGATAACCTTAATTTCTGTATTATAATATTCAAGGTCAATACCTTTAACTTCATCGGTTTTATTGAGACAAACAATATGTTTATACAATATTTTATCTGAACCGAAACGAGATACAGTACTTCCAATCTGAATAATTGCGTCACCTTGCAATTTCGGAAATCCACATTTATTTGTCAAATATTCTATCAGTGTTTTATCCGTTTTATCTGGTTCTGCCCCGCTACCCGCAGAACCATCATCGTCACTATAGGCTCCTTCATTGCCACCGTCTTCGGCACCATCATCGCAGGTCCCGACGGTCCCGCCGCTACCTTTTGTTTTAGATGCGGTCTTTTTATTTACTATATCAATAATTAGACGTATGACTTCGGATACAATTTCATCGCTTATAATGGGTACAGAGCGAGACGGTCTATCATTTATAGGATACACTCTACTAATAATTGTATTTTTAGATACTGGTATATCTTTGATAAAACAATCACTGAGCCATTGTTTCACATGTTCTTTGAAATAATTCATATTTTCTTTTGCGGCAACTATGAGATCAGTCGCAAGTTTACGATAATCTTTCTTAGCAACCGGAAAGTCTCCGTGACTACTTGTACATTCAATATCAACAGAAACAATGAGAAGTGGTGCGATTTTTTTATAATTTCTAGGTATTATTGAATCTTTACTTGCTTCAATATTATAATGAGTTCTAAAGTGTCTGATATTATTTTCAGCAGAGGTATCGCTGCCTTCATTTTCGCTTCCTGCGTCACTTGCAATAATATCGAACCCTTTTTCGACTTTTACCCATCCACATGGTTCAATCTTTCTTTCGTGAATAAATTTAAGAAAAGGGTCAAGATTACTTCCATAGAGTTTCCATCCTGCAGCTTTCTGATCTGCGTCGCCAAACCATTTCTTCAGATTATTAAATAAACCAAGCGATTTTACAGTGAATTTAATAAACTTGAAGTTCTTGCGATTCGTAAAACCCCAATAATCTTTCTTGCTGACAAATTCGATGCTTTCAATATGGTCTTGAAACACATATGGTACGACTGTTGCCTGATATTCTTCATATTTCTTAGTAACCCTATTGAATTTTTTCTTTTTAATTTTACTATTCAATAGACTATCTTGAAAAGCAGAGAGTGTATTTGTTTTCTCCCATTTATCTGGACATTTCAGATAAAAATACGGATAGAAATCTTTTACAGTACATGCTATACTATATCCTTCATCCGTTACTCCATATAAAATAATTTCATATTGTGGTATTTTACCTTCTTTACGCGGATATCCGTTCAGTCTATCATAATATTGCGCAGCTTTATCAGCTTCCGGTATAAATATATCAATTATTTGAAATTCAATTGATTTGGATCTAGATAATTCTGGTGCCTCTTTTCTAGGGAAAGATGCATTTTCTTCTGTTTCTAAATCCATAGTATAAATAATAAATGTATAAACTTTTAAGTAAACTTTAAATAAACTTTAAATAAACTTTAAGTTAAAAGAAAAATCAAATTTTCTTCATGAACTGTAATGGAGCATCAAGCATTATTTATTGTAATTTTAGGAGGAGTAGTATTATATTTAGTATGGGATACATATTTTATGGGTAAACAGGAGTGGGTAAAGTCTACATATGATAACAAAAGTTATTTAGTACAGAGCCGACCAGATAAATTAGAAGCGGCAAATTTATTTGCGCATATTGCCGAAAATTTAACGTTATTATCTAAACATTTAGAGAAGACCACACCAGATGATTATAGAACGCAACAAATAATAATGAATTTCAAACCTGAAAAAATAAGTGAAGGAACTGACCGTGAAGATTATACATCATATGCGGTTAATAAAGGTGAGAGTATTGTATTTTGCTTAAGACAAAAAGAAGGAACGCGTCCACTTCTGGATTTAAATACGATGATGTTTGTAGCGCTTCATGAATTGACACATATAGGTACAGAGAGTATTGGACATACACCAGAATTTTGGGACAATTTTAAATGGATATTACATAATTCAATAGATATCGGAATATATTCTCAACAAGATTTCAAAACAAAACCCAAAAAATATTGTGGCATAATGATTGAATCAAGTCCCTTAGATGGTGAGCGTTCAAACACTGGCGGTACTGTTTAATGTATTTAATGTATTTAATGTATTTAATGTATTTATAGATATAATTATAAATGTATTTATAGATATATTTATACACCAGTGCTACCGAATCCGGCAGTACCGCGATTTGCTGTATTTGTAATATTTGTACCATTGTTATCTAGATTGTTAGAATTATTAGAATTGTTAGAATTATTAGCATCTTGAATATCTACATAGGTAACAAATTCAATCGTTTCTGGTGTATATATTTTTTCAAAGATAAGTTGGGCAATACGATCACCAATTTTAACTTGAAAAGGTTCATCGGCATGATTGCGGATAATTACACGAACAGAATCAGAATATCCATGATCAATGACACCAGCCATTACATCAATACATTTTTTGTAAGCAAGTCCACTGCGAGGTGCAACACGTGCATAGCAGTCTGTAGGAATTGAAATAGCGATACCTGTATTAATCATAAGTTGTCCACGTGCAGGTACAATGCCATCTTCACAAGCAGATAAATCGAATCCTGCATCAAAACGATGGGCTTTTACAGGGGCAACGGCATTATCATTCAATTTAGAAAAACGGAACATTTGCGAGAATTTTAGAGGGCGGGGTCACTAATATAACAAATGTCTCATAACTTTAAGTCATTTTTTTAACTTTAATTATTATAATAAGTAATGAATAAAGAAGAGATTATAAACACACTTTTTATTCGTCTTGGAAAATCAAAGTCAAATAGAAATAAATTAAAGATTATTGGTGAAATCGTCGAATTATCTAAAAAAGGATATAAAAGACAAATAGTTAAAAATCTACAAAATCCTAAATATAACGCTCTTTTTCGTAAAAGTTTAGATAAATCTTATTATATAAATGGTGGTGGTATTGATGATGGCAATAATAATAGTGATGACGATGATGATAACAATATTACGGACCAAGATATTTTATATTTTATAAAAGATGACCTGAAAACGCAAGCGGAATCTAATAATTCTATTAGAGACATAATTATACAATTACAGAAATTACAAAAAAAAATTAATAATGATACCACTGATTATCTTGAAAAAAAAATTTTGACAATCACGAGAAATAAATTAATAAAATTATTTAATGAATATAACGGTGATTGGGAAGATTTTAATTATACAGGTAAATATGACGAAATATATATGGCTGCACTTAAAAAAGAAGAATTAAGTGGCTCTCGTTTAGACCCATGTAATTTCGGAAGAATAACTCAAGTCGAAGGAACATGTTGGTTTACAGCCATATTAAATATGTTTTTACTATCAGATACATTAAAAGCGATTCTATCATTATCTTTAACGAATCAGTTTAATCTTGATAAAGATAGAAATGTCAAATCAAATACTAAATTAAAAAATTTTTTATCTAAAATGAAAAAATTATATGAAACTACATGTTATAGAGATGCACAAACACCATACAATTTAAGATTAATAGTAGATATGTTATTATATTTATATTATATTTTGTATTTAGGCGGAAAAACAATTAAATATATAAATAGAGATATCAGTTCACTAGCAATAAACCATGCATTTGGTAAAGAATTTCCAATCCCTGAATATTTTAAATTAAAGCCAGAAGGTCATGACTATCTTTGGAATATTAACAATGAAACTGAAACTGATTTAATAGCAAATATCATTCTACTTTTAATTAACTTTTGTGGGGGAAAAACCTATTCGAATATGATTTTAACAGTCGGTTATAGTGATAAAATACAATCAATACCAGGATATATACCAATAGCATGTATAATTGGTATAAGAAATAATCAATTAAAGTTGGGTCATTCAATTTGTGGATTTATATGCAATAATAAACAATATATTTTTGATAGTGCTACTCATATTAATCGCCATATTAATAGTAATTACCGCGAAAATATAGACAACTTTCGAATTATGGAACACGATTGGTTAGAATTTAATGAAATTAACGGATATGTATTTGGTATCAAAGGATATGTTCTTACATATGATACTACTATATATCTTAAAATTGATGATGGAAAATTTCATGATTTTAGTCCTAACTCAGAATTAATAGAACATATTGAAAGAAAACAATCTGAAATAATAGAACATATTCAAAGAGAAAAAGCTAAAATAGCTAAAAACCAAAGAAATGCTCGATTAGAAAAAAGACTTGCAGAAATGCGAATGACTAAATTTTAGATTATTTTTACATTATCATATAGTAATGATAAATAATTTAATAATTGAGCCAGAAAATAAAAATATAAAAACAAGTTTTGTAGCTATATTTATTGAGGGTGGAATAATACTTGAAGGAAAGACTGGTCTTGCGCATTTAGTTGAACATTTGCATTTTAATTCTGTTAAAAATGGGCAATATTTATTAGATGCTTATAATATTCAAGCGGAGTTTAATGCATATACTACAGTTGACCATGTATGTTATTTTATGACTGTACCTAACGAAAATTTATTACAGGCTATAAAACTTATATGTAAAATAATTAATAAATTTACAGTAACTAAAAAAAGAATTATTGATGAAAATAAAATAGTGCTCGAAGAACAATATATGTGTAATGACAATCCTGAAATTTGGTTATATAATAAATCTATGGAAAATATATACAAAGGTCATCCTTTAGAAAAAGTTGGTATAGATATACCTGATACGGTACCATATTATAATATATCAGAAATAGTTGCACATGGTAAAAAGTTCTATAATAAAGATAATTTATCTATGGTTATTTGTTCATCTATTTCAAAAAAGCGCATTTCTGATTATTTAGACAAAATGCCTTTTACAAATAACGCTAGCACTGATGGATGTGCGGAAATAAACAAACCACCGCCATATATTCTCTCAATAGAAAGCGCTACAAAAAACAAAACGTATGGGGCGTATGGAGCAAATGGAGAGAATGGAGCGCATGTAGAATATTATAAGTATACTAAGAAATTCTCTAAAATATATATATTAATAAATTATGTTATACTTTATAATAAAACTATAGATTTGAAGACTCTGTTAATACGAGATTCCTTGATACATATTCTAGGTGACACAGGTATATCTGAATTATTTGATTATTTACGTCTTAAAAAGAGATTAGTGTATGGCATTTCTGCTCGACTCGATAGATCAATATATCACTCATCAGTAAATATAATGTTATCTATAGCTAAAAAGAATGTTGAAAAGAGTATTCAAGAGATTTTCAAAGTCATAGATAATATAAAATCAGGAAAATTAGAAATTGATTTTAATATTCATAAAAAAAATATAATAGAAAAATTTATAAATGATATGAATAAAGATAATAAAAATTTAGTAAATACTATATATACTTTTCATAGAACCTATAATATAGCTACAAATTACGGGCAAATTTTACATATTTTTCAAAATATAACGTTACATGATGTTGTAGAAGAAGCCCGTAAAATATTTGTCCAAGACGCCAGATGTAGTGTACATCATACGTAATGTGCCGACATTTTTATTTTTAATTTTATTTTTCACTTTATTTGGATGGATGACCAAATATACCATTGTATTGCTCTTCATTCATTAGATAATTTTTATTGTCTTGTTTAGCTATTAAGTTTTTTGGTGGTGTATCGGCAGTGTCAGCGGCGTTGCCAGCGTCCCCGGCGTCTGCTCCGTTTGTAGCTAAATCATATTGATTATCATATGTAGAATCATAGATATCACCGAAATAGTTTATTCTATTATAGAATTGACATGTTGGAAACTTTTCTGCAAATTTCCAATGAGCATCTTGTGCATTCCATGGCATTGTTGATGTATTTATTTGTTTTCCAAAAATTATATTTTGACGTAAATATAATAATGTAAATCCAAATTGACAAGGATCATTTATTTCTTGTGTTGTTGTTATTGTTGATAGAAATATAACGTCTCCTCTAACATGTGGACGACCTTCTTCATATGTATTTCTCGAGTTCCCATCAGTAAGAGCAAATATCCATTTTATTTGACTTGGTTTCGGCTGTTGAACATCAAAGTTCTCTACGAGAAATTCGTCAACCGCCATAGCCATTGTTGTTATCTGTTTCATTTCATAATCATTAAAAGAGACTGCCGTTTTTGCCGCATCACTTTTGTAGCTATCTGTATCTTTATAACCGTATATATCTGGATGTGCATCTGGAGTATTTTTTATAAAACCGTCTTTATCATTATTAATAAATGCATATGTTTCATATTTAGACATAAATTTAATGTTAAATTCAGTAGAAATAAAGTATTCTTTATATTGTTTACCAGCCAATGTAGCTAAAATAATAATGACTAAAAATATAATTAAAATGTTTGTTGGTCTTTTCATCTATATAAAGACGACAGAATATACTGAATATAAATATAAACATGGGAGAGGCGGCAGAAGAAGAAGAATATATTTTCAATAATCTTTGGACGCTTTATTTCCACGATCCATATGATGAAGAATGGGTATCTTCCAGTTATAAAATACAAACAGTTATAACAACTCCGCAAGATTGGTTACAAATAAATCTGTCATATATAGATTTATGGTCTAAAGGCATGTTTTTTTTAATGCGCGAAGATATACAACCATTGTGGGAAGACCCACTCAATAAAAATGGAGGATGTTTTTCTTATAAAGTAAATAAACCAGATGTTGCAAAGTATTGGTTAGAACTCGGGGCTAAATTGATGACCGATTCAATAACTAAAGATGTTGCGCATATTGATAAAGTATGTGGAGTCTCCGTGATACCAAAGAGAAACTATTGTATTATTAGAATATGGATATCAAATAGTGAATTTAATAATATAGAATTATATAATGTAGATATACCACCATATACAGTAGTTATGTATAAAAAACATGGAGATAATACAGATTTCGATAAATAGATAAATGATAAATGATGAATCATGGATGACAATAATTGCGCGGTTTATTATAAAAATAGAAAAATTTGATTTAAGATGTGTAGTTTTTTAATAATACAAAAAGATGCAGACAAATCAGCAGACAAACCAAATGACGCCATTACAATACATATGTAATGCTTTACGGAAAACAAGAGAAGAAAAAATAAAAAATTTGACTGATAACTATATTATCATATTTATATACAAAAAATTTACATATTATTTTACAAATGTAAAAAAACTACATTACTCTGAAATATATATGAATTGGTCATTCTATATGTTTATCGATTTAACAAATGAATATATAATACAGAATCCAACAAAAGCAAATACATTGTATCAATCGATAAACAAAAATGATTTTCATCAATATTTCTGTGAATTCGATATATTTATAGATGATGTAATGAAATATTATGAAGAACCTATATTGACAAAAGAACAAGTCAATGAACTTATGTCGTAAAATTATTTCATAAATAAAAAAAATGATTCATAATGGATTTTTGGTATGTATAAAATTCAATGGCCTTAGCGTCGTTAGCGGCGACGCCACAGGAAGCATTCCCAGAACAACAAGATGGCCCAGATGACTCAATTTGTGTATTATTGAATTCTATATGTAAGTCTGGGTCGGGACCGCAAGGACCGCATGGACCGCCCGGTGAAGAAGTTACTGCACTTCATTTTATATGGCTTGGTGTAAATTGCACAACAAATCAGTATTATAATAGAGTTACTTATGGAGAATTTACTGCAGCAATTTATCTTAAATTCTGCACATATTATCGTAAAGTATATAATAATAAACAATCATTCCAAGAGACTCAAGCGTATTTTATATATAAACTCAATGATATAATTACAAAATATAATGAAATGGAAGAATTACTATATCAACAATTTTTCCTACAAAGCTATGAAAACTTCTTCAAAGTCTTTATTAAATTTATTTAATAAAATTTAAAATTTAGATTATCACGGCATAGGAAGTCCAAATTTTTCTATAATTTGATATGCAGTTTCTGAAGGTAACATAGGTCCATGCTTATTTTTCGTTAATTCAAAATAACAAGCCTTTGATAAAAATATTTTGTTATTTACCATGTTATGTAAATATTCTGTAAAATATTGTTTAATATATTTATCTCTAAATTCAGAGATAACGAGTGCATCAGGTTGATTTTGAATATTATACGTTCGCATGAATTTTTTAAATATTCTCTTCGAAAAATCAAAAGGATATTGTTTATCATAAATGAGAGTCCTAAATTTACTTTTTGTTTTACTTGCATTTTCCATATTATTGTTCTTCTCCTTATTGTCTTTATTCTCCTTGCGTATTTTCACTTGTAGAAAGGTATTTTGATATTTTTCAGATGTTTCACCAAATGGTAATATTATTGTATTCATTACTATTTAGTTATTTTATTTTTTTGCAGGTGCTTTCTTAGCAGGTGTTTTCTTTGGCGGAGGAGGAGGTGGTGGCTCGTCATCTTCCTCTTCTTCTTCCTCCTCTGCGACATCGGCATCGGCATCATCATCATCGTCGTCACCAATTGGAGTAGTGTCTGGAATTTTTGGATTCGGATTGGCATTTGCGTTACTGATTGCATCCGCCGCAAGGTCGTCATCACTCTCGTCAATTTGCTCAGGTGGCGGATTGGCCTTCTCATTCTCATCATCAGAATCTTCGATGAATTTCAGTGCCTTCGCAACAGTACCCTCGACCTTTGCATTGACAACCTTCCATGTGCAGCCAAACTTTCCACCTGCAAACCACAAACCACTTAGCTGAATAATAAACTTTCCGCGTCCACCACGCAGATTCTTCTGTACCATCTTGAAATCAACAACATTATTATCCATATCTTCCGTCTGGAATTGAAACTTCGACGTCTTCACATCATATGGAAGCTTCAGTTTCATAGTTGGCGGATACTTTCCAATAACCTTCTTCGTCTGCTTATCTTTGTCATATTTCACAATCGGCGTAAAGAGTTTGTTCACAACTTGCTCAATACCATCGAAATCATCGTCAAGCCACTGAACACGATTATTGAAAGCATCCTGCTTCACCTGAGTTTCAATAGCAAGCATCGTATCCAGAAGATTCTTCATTTTTGGGTTTTCGTCATGACCTCCGAAAGAGACATGCAAATCATAAGAAGGTGGTTTCTTATTCTCATCTTTTTCCTTCTCCTTATCAGCGGCGGACTCATAGCCCTCACCGACTCCATAAGGAAGACGCATAATCGGAGTTTGAATAGAAAGCTTCTGTGAATTATGTGTTATGTAAACCGTACGAGATCCATTCGACAGAGTTTTCGGAGTTGAGTACTTGAAGTTGGAAGGGTTTACGGATTTTGGTAGGAGGACATCGCAGGTATCCATTTTGCACGGGACTGTAAAGTACTTACAATTCTATGCCTTATATGGTTTTTATTTTACCTTAAATGGGAAATCATTTTTTATTTTGCCCGCTTTTAAGTAATGGAAATAGACCGTGAACAACAATTACGAATTTTAAGCGAAAAAGATAAATCTATAAAAGATCGAACAGTTTTACTTGCATATGGGCGTTTTCAACCATTTACATTCGGTCATTTAACAATTATGCAAGATATAGTAACATTGAAAAATGCTGGATATAATAATTATTATATAGGTACATCATCTGTAAATGAAACAGAACATAAAACTGTCATAAAAGGTCAAACTCTAAAAAATATAGAAAAATCAGAAAATAAATCAAAAGCATTAGTTGAACATGAAAAACGAAAGAATCCATTAACTATAGACCAAAAAGTGAAATATATAAAATTAGGTATGAAATCCATTGGATTAGATAGTCGTCGTGTATTTGTATCTTCTACACCAATTAATGCATTCAAAAAAATGAGAGGTAAAGGAGATATACTTGTTATTATTGGCGGGGCTGACCGTATTCCATCTTATATTAGAATTTTAAATGAAAGTATATCCAAACCATCTGATAAAAAATACTTCCCAGATTTTCTGGAATATGTAGCTATTTCACAAGTAAGAGATAATTCCTCTAATCCATTACAAGGCATAAGCGCAACATTACTCAGAACACTCGCAGTTGAAAATAATTTCGAAGAATTTAAACGAAAAATACCATATATCGCAGGAGATGAAGTAAAACAGAAAAAACTCTTTAATCAAATAAGAAAAGCATATAAAACAATGCTAGGAGGACCACCGGGAACCCATATATCTTTTACTGGTGAAATTGAAGAAAGTATACCTTCTATATCTCCGCCATCATCATATTCCATATCGACAAACGCGAAATCTAAAAAATTATAATAAATTTAATTAATAAGTATGAGTAAAGAAAAATTAGAAAAGGAAATAAACAAAATAGGTGATGACTCTATGAAAACAAAAATGTTAACATGGTTATCAACAGTAAGAAACACACAATTGTCATCGTCAGTAATAATGGAAGACTTTGATAGAATAACAGCAATTTATAATTTAATAGTAAATGAGAATACTTTGCAGAATACTAAAAGTAAAATGATTGAATGGTTTTATAATACTGCACTATCAGAAATAACAATGGAAGAATATAGAAAGGAAAGAAATAAATATAGAGGTTCAACAGAAAATCGATGTAATTTTGGAAGAATAGCGCAAGCTAAAGGTACTTGTTGGTTTAATGCAATTATTAATATGATTTTACTCTCAGATGATATAAAAAAACATTTAGCTGCTATTACCGAGGGATATTTAAAAAATAATAATAGAAGGAAAACATTCTTAGATATTAATTTTAAAAGATTTTTCGAAGACTATAATAAAGAATATAATACCCCCACCCATACTTCTTCTGAAAATATAAATTCAGAATTATTTAAAGAAATGTTAGCGTATATATATTATCTTTTATATGATGAAAAAAAGGGAATTAACGATATAAATAAAGATATAGCTGCTATTATATTAAACTATATATTACCTAATATACCCGTCTATCAGATGTCAAAGTTAAATACAAATTTTACATATACAGAAATGTGTTTTCGTGTAGATAATGAAATACATTACCAAATATGTATGTTTATAACAGGAACTTTATTAGATTCTAATTATATTTTATATGATATGTCTAATCTAAATAAATATATAGGCTTACTAGATAATTATACTTTTTTAAACATTATTATAAAAAAAAATTGAAAAATAAAATTCTGTATGAAAGTATGGTTAGACAAGAAATTTATAAAAAAATTGAACAGATGAATTCAACTAATAAATTAATAAGTTGTACTATAACAATAGTCGAATACACAGATGATATAGTACAATCTGTACATGAAATTTGCGGTTTTATATGTGAAGGTAAAAAATATATTTTTGATAGTAGCGGTACGTATGATAATATAATACAATACAACAGCAAATTTAATGCGAACGATTTAAGAGTTATTGAATGCGATTGGACAGACTTAGAAAACATTAAAAGACCTGATAATTTTTTAATTTATTATGGTTTACTTTTATATAAAATATCGCCGCCCTCGCCCCCACCCCCGTCTCCGCAGCCCAGCCCAAACCCACCATCATTATTTTGTGGATTAGGAGAATGTTTTGCACCTAGAAGAAGAAGAGTAGGACCGGCAGGCGGTTCTAAGAAAAAAGTAAAGAAAATTTCTAAAAAATCTAAGAAAAATAAAATATAGCTATTTATTATTATTTTTATTATTTTTATTATTATTTTATTCTGGATTTTAATTATAGATATATATGCTACGTGAACGTAAAATTATAGGGGTTGGTATGAAATCTGCAATTGTCGAACCACCTTACAACTGTATTACAAGCGTTCCTCCTTCAAAATATATATTATTTGATTTTACAGAATATAAACCATCTAAAAGAGATGTTTCAAAAATATCTCATGATAAAAATATTATTCAGAGAGAATATGAAAATCATAAAATTATTAAAGCGAAAATTTTAGATTATAATCGTTACTTTGTCGTAGGATATGGAATTTGTACAGTCTTACTAGATGATATTCCAATAAAAGAAATCGATACAGATTCTTATAGTGTAAAACATATTACACTTAAAAATAATACCATTAGAACGAATATTACTAAAAAATTTAACAATATAGACAATAGAGATTATGAATCAATTACTATTAATAGTCCGAATTTCAAATTATACCAATTGATAGAGCCATATGCAGGTGTGTCTTTGACTGATTTTTTATCACGCCAAAAACCAAAATATTCTTATAAAGAAATTTTGCGATTATTATTAAATGTATTTATAGGTATTCAGAAACTTATAGAAGCTGGTCTTATTCATCAAGATTTACATATAGATAATATTGTTATAGGGGAAGACGGAATATCACGAATAATAGATTTTGATATGATGATAACTGATGAGAGTGATATAACTCATCCCGAAATGCCTAAAGATATAGAAAAGAATAAGATTGATCTCTATTTTATGGCATTAAATCTGCGACAACTTTTAACACTTAAACTTATATCATCAACGACTTCGAAAAAATATAATAATTTTGTAGATACTATTTACAATCATAAAATATCTATATCAGAAGCTATTGATACTATCGTAGATATAACAAATACACATTCATCTATGCCATCATCTACCAGAGTTAGAACAAATACAAAATTAAAAAAGAATACAAATACCAATTCTTTATCGAATAGTAGAAGAAAATCTAATCCTTAAATATATCATTAATAAAATATATCATTATTACTAAATAATATTGCAAAAATAAGTTTTGGTAATTTTATTATTGTTATTTATTATTAATTATTAATTATTAATTATTAATTATTAATTATTAATTATTATTAATTTTTATTTTTAAGCAGTTGCGACTGGGGCAACTGGTACAGTCTTCTTGAACAGTGGGGAAAGGAACTTTTGCAGAGAAAAGAATGATACCTCGTCACCCTCCTTGACATTCAGAATCTTGCGCAGTGCCGGGTTAGGCAGAATAATGCGTTTGTTCTCTGGCTTGTTCAGGTTGTGCTCTTTGATGTATGCATTGATTTTACGTGTAACATCAGTGCGAGACATAACCGAACCAGATGGAACATTCAGGAATACACAGAGTTCATCAATGATAGGAGTTGGCTTGGCAAATCCATTTGGGTTTGTGCGAGCATTTGCACGCTTGCGCTCGGTCTTCTCGACACTCTTGCGCATGCGCTCATAATCCTTCTTCAATACTTTCAGCTCAGCAAGCGTCTCCTTGATAATCGCAGAGAGGCTGTTGATTTTCAGTTCAACTTTATCTACCAGAGAAATTTGGACCTCCTCCGCATCAGCAGTGGCATCCTCTTTCTTATCAGCAGCAACAGCCGCAGGGGCAGTCTTCTCAGTCTTGGCAGCAGCAGCGCCTTTAGCAGTCTTGGGCTCAGCTACCTTTTTGGCAGCAGCAGCAGGTGCATCAACAGTCTTTACTGGAGCAGCGGGGGCAGGGGTGGCAACGGCAGCAGGCTTCGCGGATGCAACACGGGGAGCCATTTTTGTTTCTTGGATAACTATTTATATTCTCAAATCCTTAAATACTTTTCGCCCTCAAGAGACAGGGTTCCATCACACCCGCGTTTATTTTCGCAAGAATTTCTTTAACCTCACTAAAATTACGCGGATTTATAATTTTAACAATAATATATAAAGATCCTTTACCAGATAATCCTTCATTTTCTATAACAATCGGCAATTCAATATCTTGATAAGGCGCAATAGTAAATTCCTTTCGCTTACCGTCTAAATAAATTGCCCGTATTTTTTTACCTTTAATATATTCTTCCCATGTAAGAGATATATCATAGAAAATATCCCAACTATCGCCAAAACGCATTAATCTATATATCTTATGTTTTTCTATAGATAAATGGATTGATATATCAATCTCTATTTTCTCATTTACTTTATAATTATTTATTTCAACTATATTACTTTCAAATATATCAGAACTATTAATATTTAAATATATAGGTGTCTTTATTCCTGTTAAAAAAAGCCGCAATTTCCTTGTTTTAGATGTGTGAATATCCTCTAAAGATAACTTTAATTTTATACTGTGTTTCCTTGGCACAGGGCGCGATGATTCTACATCTTTTTTCCCGTCAAATTTAGCCTTTGAAACTTTATCTAATATTTCTTTCATACATTCCCATACCTCCGGTGCATTAAAAAAGTTTTCTACTTGTTTCCATATATTCGCTAAATCTGTTTCACTGAAACTTTCATCATTACCGACGCCAACGCCACTCCCAACCCCAAAATACTGATTATTGCGATTTTTATCAATCTGATGATATGCCACAGTTATACTTTTGAAATATTCCTCATTTTTCTTCTTTTCCTCTAGAGTCTTTATTGCAGCACCTTGACCATAACTATGCGCAAATTTATCAGGATGATGTTTCTTAGCTAAATAAAAATATCGAGCCCTCACCTCATTAAATTCTGTATTCTTTGGTAATCCCAATATTTGATATGGATCCATAACTTAAGAAATAAACTTGTCTTTAATATAAAAATAAAATGAATCTTATAAATACATCTACAATATCCATTCCGAATAATACCAATATAAATACCAATATAAATACCAATATAAATAGTAATATAAATACTAATATAAATACAAAAATGGACATGAATATGGGCGCGGGTATAGACACGGGGGCGGGTACCCGCGCTGACACAGATATGACTATGGACGAATTATGGGTTTACTATTTTGATAATTTTAAAAATGTTTTACACCATCTGCCTTATCATAAAAAAGTAATTGATATGTTTATAAACCAATTGGATACTATTTCAAATACTATTTTATATAGTCATAAAGGTATACCACTTGAATTATTATATTATACTGCGTTTAAAAAGAAATTTGGCAATTATATTATTAATAAATTAGTATGGGATAAAGATGTATTATATAATGAAACGCCCTATTTCTTTGAAATTGATTTGAGTATACCACAACAACCAAAAGATTTAATGAAATTTACAGAACTTATTAAACATATGGTAATGCATCCTTGTATTCATGCAAGAAGACACATTATTATTATTAAACATATTGATTATATTGTAAATAATAATAAATTCTATGATTTTCGTGTACTGTTTGAAAGATATTCCGAAAATGCACTGTTTATATGTACAACCCATTTTTATACTAAATTAGAAATACCTATTCGTAGCCGATTCTTTGGAATAAGAATACCATTATTTACAGTAGACGAATTTATAGCTACATTTAGAGATTTAAATTTAGTATATCATGATACACTTGCCAAAAATCTTTGTCAAGACTTATATTTTGCATTATATATCCACTATTTAATAAAAAATATACCAGAAGTTATAACCGAAGAATTCTGTACATATAATTGCCCTACAATATGTGATTTTCTAAAAAATAAAAAATTAACTATGGAAAATATTAGAGATTTTACACATAAAATTAGTATAAATGATTCATCTATAAAAAATATAACTATGGACCTCATGAAATCTGTTCCTCAAAAATACAGAGCGGAATTTTTATCTCATGCCGCTCATATCGATCATCTATTAGCTTCAACAGATGTTTACAGAAAACCACTCTATATAGAATATTTATTCCATTTAGCTATTTATGGAAATGCGTAAAAATTTGAATTATTTATAGTTGTAAATAGTAAGTATGAATGAATACTTGCAAAATTTTACATCTTATACTAACGGATCTTACGGCAAAATACTCATAAATAAAAATAAAAATCAAATAATAAAACAACTTGAATTGAAATCTATTAATCTTCAAGATGATGATAAAAACCGGGACGGGCTGTGCGCAGAAATCCAGACGGATACAGTCATGAATGAAGATAAGGAAAATTTAAATGGATTTGCAATAAGAGAAGCGATTTTTTTAACACTTCTAAAGAACATAGAAGGATGTCCTAAAATTATAAATATTTATGTCGAGGATAATGTATCTATGAATATACTTATGCCTTACTATGGTATTACATTGAATAAATGGATTTTAACAAAACAATATACTCATGCAAATTGTTTACATATTATTGTAACACTTGTCGAGACATTTATATATTTGTTAAGTTATGGTATTCAACATACAGATATAAAACCAACCAATATATTAATAACAAATATAAATACTGCAGTATTAATAGACTTTAATTTATGTTCTATAATCGTGCCTCAATCATTGTGTAAAAATGATTTCCATTGGTCTAAATCAATATGTACTTGGGTATATTCATGCCCGGAAATATGCGAATATGAAGCACCACATGATAACTCTACATCTTGGAGTGTCGGTTTTATTATGGTATATCTATTTACACGCGGATGTCATCCTCAATTAATAGATAATAATACGAATGATATTATAAAATACAATGACCAACATAAATGGTTAGAATATATTAAAAATCTAAAAAAAATATCAAATAAATCATTTCCAGTTCATTTAAAATTGCTTAAATATATACCATTAGAAGTTTATAATTTATATTTAAAATGTTGTAAGTGGAATCCTTGTGATAGAATAAAATTACATGATCTTTATAGAAAACTTACACGATATCCAAAAGAAACTCTTGTTTTTAATTTACTCCCATATACTAATATTTCAGATATCACTTTTATACCGTCGCAATGTGAAATACGCGAGAAAGATATTAGAAAAATATATAGTATTTTATCAAATTGCGAAATATTAAATATATTATTTAGAACAATTACACTCTATGACTTATGTATAGAAAAATGTCCAGATATAAATACTACTGAAATACTCATTGGTGTAATTTCAATTGCATATATAATCTGTTATGAAGATTTATCGGAATCTATACTATTACAATTACTATTATCACACTATGAATCTATATATACAGAAAATGATATTTATACAATTATTATAGAAATTGGGAAAAAAATAAATTGGGAGTGTTACTATTTATGTGATTGCTTTGTAAATGATACTACAAGAGAAAAACATAAAATACTTATGGATATATTCATTAATATAAAAGATGCGTATAAAATAAGCGATATTCTTATTTTATATAAAAATAGCATATAAAGATTCAATGCGCCAAATATTTAATGTATTATATTCTTTCAAATATCAATCAAATAATTGATAATTTATATAACAAAAAAGATTCGATATCTTTTAACACTTTTAATAAATTATCACTTTTATTTTATAAAGTTCTTACAAAAACAGTAGCAGAATTAAATAATATATATTTTATAAATATATTAAAACCAGAATTAGAAGAAATAACAAGACGAGAAAAGATGCTAGAAAACGTAATTGCAATATCAGTCGTGAGTGTTGCTCGTTTTATATGCAAAAGCGATGCGGCCCATAAAATGCCAAAAATTGTTTCTGGCGTGTGATATTCTTTGTGATATATGTTTTTGTGATTTTATGTTTTTGCGCTTACTTCTTCTCTGCAGTGGAGGAGACCTTCTTGCCACCACGCTTAGCTACAGTCTTGTATGACTTGTCATCCTCCGCAGGGGCAGAGGGGGCAGCAGGAGCGGCAGGAGAGGGCTCCTTGGAATCTCCCTTAGGAGTATCCAGAGTATCCGGAAGGTGAGACGCGATGTCGTCATCGGTCTCATCCTCCTTCCACTCGTGATTCTTGGTAGGCCCCCAGTAGACCTCAATCACATTGAGGTTCTTGGCAGGAGCCCAGCAGGCGAAGCACATCTCACCGAGTTCGTTAATGAACTCCTGCAGAAGATCCTGGAAATACTTGGTCTGCATCACCTTGTAAATCTTGTGCAGATAGATTCCAGGCTTCCTGTCAAAGCCCTGAGTGCGAATGACCTTGCCATCCTTGACGTAGAAGTACTCATCGAACTTGTACTCCAGGATATTGGCATTGTTCGCGCCAATCACAGCGCGCTTCTCGATCTTCCCTACTGCACCTACCTTAATCTCGGTTTCAAAGAACAACTTGATATCCTTGTTGTTCTTCTCATCCTTCCATGCCTCGTCGTTTCCGTTCTCCGAACGCTTCTCGCGAGCATCCAGCGCAATCTTGCGCATCTTCTCAGCAATAGTCTCAGTGGTATTAGTGGTAGTCTCAGAGAGAACCTTGAGGTCAATAGGAGGAGGAACGGAAGAAGAGGAAGCCATTTGTACGTTGTTTGTGATGTTTTCTTTGTTTTGTTTTATAAAAAAAGTAAAACGGCAAATCATTTTTTTCAAAATTTCATATAAATTTTTTACAAATTCCATTTTTAGTATTTATATATATTAGATGGTCTCCTCTACTTCGTCTTCTTCTAAGAAAATAACAATAGATGATACTGAATATTCATCAGCAGACTTAGAGAATGCTCTTATTTTTAAGAACAGTAATACAAGTAGCGGTACCTTAATTGGAATTACAAATGGTAAAATAAAGAAATTGAAAGATGGCGGAAAATACTTGAAATTATATTCATTTGTTGGACCAAAAGACATAATATTTGAAGAAGAGATTTCGAGAATTATGAAACCTTCGGAAAACGAAAAACTATATAGAGCATTATTAAATAGTCTTATTAAAGCACCTGGTACATTAAATAAATTACCACCTATTCAAAGTTCAGCATTCAACCCATTATTCGAAGCAAGACCTCCTGAAGGAAAACCAAGAAAAGGAGGACCACGTTCTAAAAAGAAACCGGCAGAAGCAGCGGAAGCAGCAGAAGCAGCCGAAGCGGCCGAAGCAGTGGTGCAAGCGGCAATGGCGCGGCCCATACCACTTCCTCCCGTACCATTGCCGCTTGCACCGCTGCCACCATCTACTCAACCATCTACATCGCAAGGTCCGCGAAGAAGTAAAAGAATACAACAATTGAGAGATGATGCACCACCAATGCCTCCGCAAGAAAAAAAAGATAGATCACGCAGAAAAGTAGAAATAACAGTTGAACAACTGCGTGAACATTTAGAACGCAAATTTAATGCATTTCGCTCAATAGATGAATTATTCACTTACTTAAGAGAACGATTTACAAGAGAAGAATTAAACAAATTTTTATTAAAACAAGTTAAAGCTGATTTAGAAAGAATGTTATAATAAGTCATTCTTGGTTACATTATCTTTAATCTGTTCAAGTGTAATATACTCAAAACCTTTCTTCGCACATAACGAAATAATTTCTCCATTTGTAGCTATATTCCATCGACTCCTCGCTGTCTTTTTTATATAAAAGTGTTCATTATAATATCGCATTTTTGTAAATAATTGTATTAATTCTTTATTAGTATTATGAATATCCAGTTTACTTCCTTCTGATGTCTCTTTATAACCATTTATCTCAAGTGATCCATGATGTATCTTATTATGACATGCTTCACATACTGTAATTAAATTGAATTCTTTATTTTTATGATAATGTTCTATAAAACCATTTGCATCTGCTAACATTTGTGGTTTAATATGATGTGTTTCCGTTGCATTTGATTCTCCACATATCTTACACTCTCCGACCCTTACATCACAATTATAATTAGATTGTTTTATAGCTACAAATTCCGGAGAAATTCCCATGACTTCACAACGAATTTCATGCGCTAATTTTAAAAAATCACTTTTCAATCCGAGACCCTTACACACCTCCAAACCATACATTTCACTTCCTATACCTTTTCGCAATTTCCTGTCAAAAATAAGTAGACCATTTTCGGGATTCACTTCAACATGCATGTGTGCAATATATATTTTTTCACAATTTTTAATAATTCCCAATTTTCCTAAATCATGTAAATGTGTCGCAAATATAAACGTTGATTCCTGTTTTATAAGTGTCTGTATTCCTGCAGCAACAATAGCAAGAGCAGATATTGCCTCCGTCCCAGAACAAAGTTCATCACCTAATACAAGACTATTTGCATCCGCTCTCTGTAATATAGTCTTTAATTCTAACATTTCAATAGTAAAACTACTCCATCCTCTATATATATTATCAATACCCGCAATACGAGTAAATATATGATTATATGGTTTATATTTAAAATTATCTGCTGCAACAAACATACCAGCCTGAGCCATTATAATATTTAAACCAATTGCTTTCATAAAAGAACTCTTACCAGATGAATTCATACCAAACAATAAAAGACCTTTATTATCACGACCCAAACATATATCATTCGGTACATACTTATATTTTGTATTTATAATTTCAATAATAGGATGACGCAAATTCTTTGCATCTAAATAAGAATCCGCACCAGCACTAGAATCACCTTCGGAACAAAGTATGGGACATTTATAGTTATAATCAATGGCATTGCGGGCTGATGTGCAGATAATGTCTAGTTCAGAAACATCCAGGACAAGTTTAAGAATTTTATCTTTATTTTTTTCTACAAATGTAGCTATAAATTCACGATATTGTTTTGTCACAAGTGTTGATAAATAAAGAGATTTTTTTATAATATCATCAGAAACCGCCTGTATACGACTACTTGTTACTCTTACCATTGAACTCGTTTGACTCACCAGTTTTGCTTTATATTGGTCGGATTTTCCATTAACAATGTGAGCGGCGTTAGCACTTTTAGCAGCGTGAGCGGCATTAGCGGCATTAGCGGCATTAGCGGCAGACCAAGTATCCCAACGTTTCTTTGTCATGAGAAGACTATATCCATCACGCTCATTGTATTCTACCTTTGCACCCTCTTCAAATAAATCCGCTGTTTTTTCTAGAATATTCATGCCAGATATATATTCTTTATCTATTTCATCTATCTCTTTATAGATTCCCGTCTTAAATATATTACCTTTAATTTCATTTATATTATATTTAGAAGCCTCATCTATTTCAATTGTATCAACATACTCCTTTATTATTTCTTTTATATAAATTGTACTATCACTTTTATTTGTATATAAGGTAAATGCATTTATTATACTCTCGAGAGAATTATGGAATCCGCACCATTCTGCTGGGTTAAAACGACCCATAATCATACGTCTTATCATACGTTCAATATCAAGAACAGTTTTCAAAATTGCATGAATTTTATAAGAGTTATCAGAATCAATCATATTTTGAATTTTCGCATATCTCTCTTTTAATGTTGATACATTATTTAAAGGCTGCAAAAGTTGTTCTCGAAACCTCCGCATTGCAAATGCTGTTGAACATCTGTTTAAAATACTCAAAAGTGGTTTTTCGCCATTATTATTTGTAGTCGATATTAATTGCAACTGTATTGCACTATTATATTCAAGTGTACAATGACCCTCAAACTTCAAATGGTCGGGATATATGAGATTTTTAATGATATTTTCGCTATGTTCATATCCAAATTGTATCATATAAACAAATGCGAGACGTGCATTCTCATAATTCTCGATGGAAAGTGCTTCCAAACCCTTTAATATGCCAAAATGGGAATATGCTTTTTGCAATATCTCATTCTGATATGATATTTTTTCATAATGAGAGATATTAATGTCCCATAGTAAATGGTAAGAACGCCCGGAATCCATTTTAACACCAATAGTATCCTCTATTTTTGCTCGTTCGTCGGGTGTTAAATTGTTTCCAATAAAAACTATTTCAGAAGGTTGATACATTTGGAAACAGCGTGTAAATTCATCAAGAGCAGAACTCGTGCCGCGCATAACTTCATACACCCACGTGCGCCCAGTTGATACATCTACGCCAGCGATGCCTAAAGAAAAAAATCGTGTACCTATAACATCCTTGTAAATATCCCAAACAGTTACCATTAAATAATTACCATCAATTGTGTTCACAGAAACTTGCATAGATGGACTCAATATCTGCGTTAATTTCCTCTCTGGATTCGGAGGAGACGTCACTTGTTCAATTAATACAACAGTATACCCATTATTTAATAATGTCTGAGAATGTTTCGTTAATGCATAACTTGGAAAGCCAGCCATTAAATGATTCTTATGAGTTATCTCCAAAATAGTCTTGTTTTTTCGTGATACCTGGAAATTACATAAATCTGCAATCGCATATATATCAGACGCACCTTCGTCTTGTGTATCGTTCTTTATTGCATAAATTTCAAAAAATGAACCAACCTCTATCAATACAACCGTCCTCTCGCCATATATTTTCTTATATTTATTTGTATATTCAATATAATCGTCTATTATTACCATTATGGTAACGCTTTTATTTCTAAAATGCGCAAATCCTTAAATACTATTAGGGCTGTTAGGACTATTAGGGCTGTTAGGGGTGTATTATTGGTATTAAGTAAAACAACAGAAGGGTTTATTTGATTTATTATTTGATTTATTCGTTAATTTATTCGTTAATTTGTTATTTGGTAAAAGGCGAGTACGTATAGCTACATCTTGAAGAACGGGTTTTTGTTTATCCTCAAGAACAATAGAAGTTACACGTTTATTTCTAAACTGTTTTGTTTTAGATGAATCGTCGTCAAAGACACCGAAACTGTCTTTATCTAATAGTATATCAGCTATTTCTACTTTATCTTGCGAAGATAAATCTAAATATTTTAAGAGTTGAGTTGCAGATGGACGTTTTTGAGCATCGTGAGATAATGTTATTAGAATAAATTTAAGAGTAAATGCAGATATTCCTAAATTTAATGTAAATTTGGGAGCTAAATTACATATTCTATATTCTATTCGTGATGTATTAATATCCAAAAATGGTGATGTTCCATAAATAAGTTCATATGCGAGACATCCTATTGCCCAAATATCCACTTTCTCATTATATGGCATTTTATATTTTTCATTATTTAATCTTATAATTTCTGGTGCCATAAATTCAAGTGTACCAACTCTTCCAATAGGTAAAATATGATTCTGATTAATTGCTAGTCCGAAATCGCATAGTTTAATTTTATAATCTTTTGAAAGTAAAATATTCTCTGGTTTGATATCTCTATGTACTACACCTATCTCGTGTATATATTCTACTGCTAAAAGAAGTTGACGTATAATATTATGTATCACATATATTTCTGGAAGGCGATTATTATGAAATTTACACGCAAGATCACATAAATCCCCTCTTTCAGCATATTCTTGATAAAAACATATATAACAATCATCAGAATAATGAGATATATATTTAATGATATTTTCATGAGACAATTTCGATAATATCTTTATCTCATTATTTGCATATATTGTTTGGTTGTAATCTAAATATTCTTTTATATATTTTTTCAATACGTATTTTATACCTGTTTGTGTTTGCGTACATATATATAAACGTGTTGTATTCCCTGCATATATCCTTATGTAATCAGAGTAACGAGCAGCAGGAGCAGCGGCAGTGGTGGTGGTGGCGACAGTGGTGGCGGCGAGGGGAGCGGGCGGCGCGGCAGATACTTTTTGAGGGTGAAACACCGATGTTCCTTGTTGCATCCTAAATAGAAGAGACTTTATATTTTCGGAAATAAACGCATATGTAAAAATACTATCTAAAGAATAATAAATAGTATAATTAAATATAATGCAGTGTCCAGTATGTAATATACAATTAGATCTAGATGACGCAGTTACACATATTATTACAGAACATCAACTGTTTATGGTAACATATCTGTCGATGTATAATATTATTGACAACCTTGACGGTGGCGACGCCGCTCTTGACGCTAGTGGCACTGGCCTGGATGCTCCTTCGATGACTTATAATGAAAATAACGATTATGAATATCTATCAGAATTATGTGAAAGAATGGGAAACCACACTATTGGTCTATCAAAAGAAGATATTGATGAACATGCTCCAATTACTTTAATTGACTCTGATAAAAAAGAAAATTGCCCAATATGTTTAGAATCTATTTCTACAAAAATATATTTAAGAAGACTTAAAATATGTAAACACTTATATTGCGCTGAATGTATTGAAAAATGGTTTGAAGCTAAGCATACATGCCCTGTTTGTAAATATGAAATTGAAGTGTCAACAGCGAAATCTTCAGCAACAAAAGTTATTGTAAGTGATGTAAGAAATGTAAGTGATGTAAGAAATGTAAGTGATGTAAGTGATGCAACCGATGTAAATTCTGTGGATTAGTTTTATTTGTTTATAATTTATCAATAATACTTTCGACATCTTTTTTATCGGCGGATTCATCGTAGAAAATAACATTATCATCGCCTTCTTCTTGATCCCCACATCCTCCTATGCCTCCACTCGTAGTTGTCCATGCCTTTAAAATAGGAGGCGGTATTGTACTCTTTTTGGAATGTATAATTGAACTCGCTTCCTCTCTCGTATATTTATGTATAACATCAACTTTGTCCTCCTCAAAATCACGACGCGATATTATTATTAAATCCCCCTTTTCTATTAATACTTTATGCGTACTTTTACGCATATTTCCACGTATCCTTGCAACGCGCGCTATTTCATCTGTACACATAACACGAAGACGCCCGTTTCCTAATAAATCTTGAACAATCGCATATTCTTGACCATCTTCATCAGGCTCAATCACACCACGGTTTTTATCATCGCGATTTGTGCGTTTCTTGCCATTCTTTATTCTACTCTGGTACATTTCTATTTATATATTGTTTATATTGTATACACTTTAAGTAATTTTATAGTAATTTTATAATAATTTTATAATAATTTTATACTTTAGGAATAACTATATTATCATAATAAAATGATAATTTAGCCTTAATAAATTTACTAAATAATACATATGTAAATGTAAAAACAGTCGCCGAATTTAATTCTTTTACTTTTTTATGTTCAAATCCATGGAACCCATCAAGTGGGAAAGGAATAAAACCGACAACATTACGAACAAAATATATTAATACACCATATAACCATACTGTCAGTATTAATTCAATTGTTAATCTTAATTTCGATTTTTTACCCTCTTTTTTTGCATCAAATTCTCCCATTATTTTATCAGTTAATATCGCAAAAGTAATAGATAACGCTATATACATAATTGTTATATAGCCAATATCAAAAATTTTAATACTTCTCATCAATATATCATGAGAAAGTGTCTCGTCACTATTACTATTATCTAAAGATATTGGTGTTTTTGTATTTTTTGCCATTTTCTATTATTATATATATCTATTATTAAATATTATTATATATCTATACAATAATTCTTCCAGCAACACCCATTGTCAACAATTCTTGTAGAAGGAGTTTCATAGAATATGGCATTCTTACTTGATTAATATCCGCGTTATTCTTACAATTATTACATTTGTAAATATTCTTCTCCGGATTCGCCGTAGCTATTAAACCACATTTGCGACATATAAATACCCTGAAATTATCCGATACATCAAGCATTCTTTCTTTCAAAAATGATGCCGCTCCATGTGCTACAATCGCATCACGTTCCATTTCGCCAAATCTCAGTCCACCTGCGCGAGCACGCCCCTCCGCCGGTTGACGTGTTAACATTACAATAGGTCCATTGCTTCCCCTTACATGTTGTTTGTCTGCAACCATGTGCTTGAGTCTCTGATAATATGTCGGTCCGATAAATATCTCAGTTTGTATCTGCTCGCCAGTTCTTCCGTTATACAGTATTTCATTTCCATATCTCTCATATCCTGATGTCTCTAGAACAGATGCTATACTCTCTACCGAACAATCTGTAAATGGCGTAGAATCTCCTCGAGCACCTATATGACAACATGCCTTACCCATAATACATTCCATCAATTGCCCCATTGTCATACGTGAAGGAATTGCATGAGGATTCATAATGATATCTGGAGTTATGCCATTCCGCGAAAAAGGCATGTCCGACTGATGATATACCATTCCAACGCAACCCTTCTGAGCGCTCCTACTTTGTCCTGACCATATCGTGAGTCCATTTCTGCGAACATATATAATTCCCTCACCTAACGGAACTGTGCAACAGTATACTTTATCGTCGAAATCAACCCATTTATCCATAAACTTATGACCTCCGAGATTAAGCCATTTATTAACAATTGGTTCATTTTGTTTTGTAATAATTGTCAATACCCAGTAATCTGCATTAGTTTTACAAGCAGTTCCATCTTTCTTAAATAAATGATTACATTCTGTTCCTTTTTCAGACTTTAATTTTTTATTACAAGAATACCCTGCATGAAGACACAGTCTTTGAAAATCATCCGCGAGTCCCGTAGATGATGTATAATATCTCCATGTTCCGTTTTCCATTTGTCCACCATCTCCAAGACACATTGCATATACTAGTTTTTGTGATTGTTCAAGATTAAGCCAATAAGTCCATTCATTCAATCGCTTTGTAATCGCAATATGACCTCTGCCAATAAAACGAACTGCATGAGTACACCATAAATTCCATTGAACTCTTTCACCTTTTGACATATTTTTTGTCATTTTCAAACCACATTTTGCTATTGCTTCATTAAGTGCTTTCTGAACACGTGGTTTATTTGCGGCATATACAATACTATAAGGTGCAACTAACCCTTCTGCAACATATATTCCATATAGTGTAATCCAGGAATCAATATCAATTTCTATTTCAGGTTGCTCTTTTCCATTTCCATCTGTGTATTCTTCAAATCTGAATTTTGTGACACTATCGTTTTCAACTACAAGATTCCATGGTAAATCTGGCGAATCATAATCTGGTTGCCAATTATCAGTATTTTTTTTATATTTCTTTCGCATATTAAATATATCTTCCGCTTTCTCAATTTTATATTTAGCATTAACCCAATGTGATTTAATATACATACGATGATTTGGTGTAACAAGCAAACTTACATGGTTACTTTCAACAGAATACATTTTACCTTTATAATGATATGATTGCAATTCTGATGGTTTTTGATATACAAGAGCATTATCTACCATTGAAGCAACTTTGTGATCCAGTGTTAATTCACTAATTCCTACCCAGCCCAAAGTGGTAAGGATTTCGTGGTTTTTTTGAAAACATGCAACTTTGTCCCCGACGACAACTTTCCTATATTTCCTCAACCTTACCTTACAGAATTTATATCCTTCTCCATTTATTCCTGTATAATTATGGTCCACATTTCCCTCGTCATTCCCTTTTACTTGCAGACTTGTATCACGCGCATGTGTAACTCCATGAGATTTATAAGGCATTATTTTTCCAACCAATATATCATTCGGTGTTATAGATGTATTTTTTGGAATAAATCCGTCTTCGCCCAATTTATCATAATTATATGGTTTCACACGACCCGTCTCCTCTACAATAGGTTTTGTAAATACTTCTTCTTCACCTGTACTGTGATTTTTACTACACTGGTCACGATATGACTTGAAATATGTACTCGTAAATAATCCACGGTCCAATGAAGATTGATTTATCATTACAGAATCCTCCTGATTAAATCCAGTATGTGTCATAATAGCTACAACCGCATTTATACCATAAGGCATCTCGTCAGAATATGTATATCTCGAAAGCATCGTTCTTACAAGCGGTTTCTGAGGATAATGAAGAACGTGCGCCATTGTATCAAGCCGTTCATTGAAATTACTCATATATATTCCAACAGCCTGCTTCCCCATAGCACTATTCGATACCGCAAAACCATCTCCGCCAATAAACGAATGGTTATCACTTTCTACCGTAATGTCTGATATCATAATATTACGCATTTGCACCGTCTCTCCAATAGGAATGAACATCAAACTTCCTTTTAATTCAATAATAGATACCCACTGATCTAATGTCATTGCCATTTTAGTATCATTTCTATTATGCTTATTATCCTCATGTATCTTTTTCACATACCTATAATACTCTGCCTCAACAGCAATCTTCAATGTCGCCTGATGATTATAAGAATATGTGAAATTCTCTATAAAATATTCCGCATCGGTCAGTCCAGCATTTTTCGGAAAATATTTATTTACCATCTCATGTATATATTCTGATTCTTCATTTAAGGTAGTAGTGGTATTCGTATTATTCGTATTATTCGTATTATTCGTATTATTACTGTAAAACCCACTGATATACTCTCTCTTAATAAGCAGAGTTCCATTCTCAATCCATATTGGTATGTGCGGTCGTACTCTTGTTATCAATATATTCATAAATCGTATAAATCCATGATCGCGATGACCATCAGCAAATCCAATGTATCGAATGTCATCGTCATATTTCTCCATATCTTGAACCGTCTTAAATTGCAACTCCTTGTTTCCCATAATAAATCCAAGAATTCTGGCAATAATCGGTAATTTAATATCAGAAGCATTCAATAAATATAATCCAATTGATTGCAAATAATCTATCTCATTGTTATCTTGTACAGGACTATCCATAATAGTTACTTGCACTGTGGTATCAGTGTTATTTATATCCATAATGATATTTTTTGGACGAGGATAAATACCCACTTTCGTATTTTTCTGAAACCCATAAACATCACGCCATCCCTGATTTGTTATAAATTTATGGTCCTGAGTTGCCACTATAGCACGACCACTCAATGTATAAATACGATACACTGGTTTCATCGCCGGTCTGACATATTGATGAATTACTTTTGTATTTGAACTAATCATAGTAATCGGGTCAAAGCATATTACTTGGTCTCCAATTGTTATATTTTTAATAGGCTTTACACTTCCATTGACACATAGAACCGGCTCTTCTACCCAAAGACATTGATAACAATTACGCGGCGCCTGATTATGATCCATAAAGGGAATATTACCAGCAAGAACACCATTAATTAATGATGGATGTATCTCACAATGCGTGAATTTTGGAGGCATCGAAGTTCCCTTTATTCCACGATTCAAATCATTTGGAACCATCGCAATCATCGCTTTGTCAATCTCATCAACATCTAAATATTCAATAAACCCCTCCATCGTATCATCAACCAATGGCGATATAAATTTCTGAAATGTCCTGTCTTTCGTAAATTCTGTAAATGATACATTCTTCTCAATCAACTGCTGGCTTAATTGAAGAATACCAGTATCCGTATTTACTATATACAAAGGCCGAGACATTCTTCCCGCTTCTGTACTCATAGAAATGACCCCATAACGCACATCCCATGCAATAGATGTCATTGGAGGTATCGACCCATATCTTTTTAAATGACGCATATTATTATAAAATTCAACAGGATTATCATGATATCCAACAATGTCGCCATTTATTATAACTGTTACTGTATCGTCACTTCCCATTCTCTTCAAATACGCAATACTATCCGTAACACTGTCATTATACATCTTTGTACCAAGTTCTTCTATCACTTTTCTTACATAAATACTTGAAATGCTTACCGTAATGTGAGTGCTGAGTGCCATATTTTTCACAAGACCGACAGCTGCGCCCTCCGGAGTATTGTGTACGGTCGACATGTCTCCGAGAAGAAATCTCCCACTGCCTTCGACTTGCCATCCAACGAATTCTTGCACATCTTTTTTAACAAGTTCGAAAGAACTTTGCAAATAACTGGAACATTTCTTAATTGATGTAGGATTCTCGAATTTATTTAATTTTTTTCTTGGAAGAACAGTTGGTATCTCATATAAGTATTTTCCGGTAATTGTCAATTCTTTATAAGGCTTCTGACGTTTTTCGCCATTTACAGTATAAGAACATATGCCATCATTAAGATGACACGAAAATCCTAAACTTCTTGCTAAGAATTCGGTATCATAAATGATTTTATAATTAGGTTCTCCTTGACATATACGAATTTCATGTCCATTTGCTCTTACACTTCCATCCGTATCAACTAAACCAGCAAGTACAGACAGCCGTGTTTTACGGTCATTTACCAAGTAATCCATAGGGATATGTTTATTTTTTACTAAACCATATTTTGCCAGTAATTTTTTTAATGGTGCTTTTTCAGTTTTATTAGGAGCAATTCCCTTCTGTGTATTATTTATTGTAGAACTAATATAATATTGATATTTAATACTATGTTTTATTGTAGCATCATTATCTACACCCCATTCAATCCATTTATCCATTAATTCTTTATCAGCTGTAGCAAATCCATAACCACATGATAATCCATCTCCTAACCACATACCAAGTATATAAGGATCAAGTGCGACTTCTTTTGTTTCCCATTGAATTCCAGGGCATTTGAATGTATACAGTTGTTTTTGAACGCTCACCGGCAAAGATAGATATTTCTCAATAGTAATATCAATTACATCATCAATTTTGGATGAAAAATTCTCTAATTCTTCTTTTGTTTCAAAGGATTTAGAAGTGTATTTTAACTGTTTCTCATCAAACCATCTAAATGTGAATTTTTTATTTGCTTTTGATTTACTTGGATTACTTGGATTACTTGTATGATTTCTCGCTTTCAAAGTTAGAATATGATTATCAGTTACTGTATATCTCATGAAATTCTTTTTCGTTGGAATAATGTCATACATAGTTTTATATCCCGAACAGGTACTTTTAACCCGAATACTTTTACCATTATCATCAATGAGATAATCGCCTACAATGATATCTTTTGCTTTTTTTATTATTCCAGACCACAGTAGTATAGGAGTATCTGGTGCAAAACATTCATTTGGACATATCACACCAAACTGTGAGTTCTCAAGTTTCCTGGGCTGCACAAGTTTTCCATTTTTCTCCATTGGTGTATTAATACGACGCAAATGTGATAGAGAACTCAGATATGACATACGATTATACATCTGCGCGACACCTTGGCGAATATTCTGAAAACTTCCTATGCTCTTTATTCCCCAATTACCAGTTGATAGAGCATAACGAAGTCCAGTCTCTATTACATTTTGCTTGAAAAATCTGTGAACATTATTTGATGTAATAAGTTGCAATGGAACATTTGGATTCGCTCTCCATAAATTCAACTCGCGAACTATGAGACTGCGAACCTCCTTTATCATTTTTCCATAACATTGACGAAATAAATTACTATATAATATTCCAGGAGTATCGATACGTTTATGCAAATAAGAATCACGATTGTCATATTCCATATATCCCATGTAAATCATTAGCAATTTCTTTACCATTGAACCAAGATAGAGTGCCTTTTTACGAAACACACCACCAACATGCGACAAGAAATCGTTTTTAATAGTATTCTTCAAAATCGCAATAGCCCGCTCAGGTTGTTCGAGATATTCTTTTGGTGTACCAGTTGTACCAAGCACTTTCAGAAGATAATTAAGTGCATCTATTTGTGTATGAATATCACATGCATCTTCAGCACATGCCGCCAATTGCGCTGAAATTCGCTGATGTTTCTTTGAATCAATATCCAATAAAATATGCGCATATATTTCTTTATCAGATTCTATGCCAAGTGCGCGAAACATTACAAACAATGGTATCTCGGAACGCATAAATGATGCATTCAATTTAATTACGTTTCCCATATGATTCGATTTTCCCGATAAATGCAAACTCGTTGTCTTCGGAGGCAGAAACATACCATCAGGCATAGAACGAATCTCCGCAAATAACCCATCACCATTTCCATTCGGCTGAAATATCAATGTCTTATTTTCACTAATGCGGTCCTGACATATAATGACTTTTTCGTTACCATTTACTATGAAATATCCACCGAAATCGTATCTGCATTCTCCAGTGGTAACATCAGGCATTTGTGTAAGTATACACGCCTTTGAACGAACCATAATTGGCAGTTTTCCTATGCAAACATTCGGAATGCTCGTTTCCTTGTGTTCAATAACTCCGTCATCATTTATTATATCTGTAATTACATTTACATCAACATAGAGATTTGATGAATATGTCAAATTATTTACACGAGCTAAGTTTGGTGTCATTAACATTTGTGAACCATCTGTTGTTTGATACACAGGTTTAGTTAAAGATGGTTGCATCACATTGAGATTAATCTTATACTTAAAATCTTTCAATTCCTGTGAATAATTATGATATACCTGTATCGAATTAAATCCCTGAATTATCTGTATTAATTTTTTATCAAGAAATTCATTCATACTTTCAATTTGATGTCTTACCAATGTATTTGCCGAATCAGGCCCTCCACTCTGATAAAAGAATTTATCGAGAATATCATCAGTCGGTAAATCATCGGGTTGATTCATAAATCGTAATTCGAGATTAGAAATCGTACGTAAACTTATAATACTAGATATGTAAAATATTTAAAAATCAAATTTTTAAGTAGATTTTTCCGTGCCCTTACGATAAAAAAATATGCATATAATGAGTAAGTGTAACAATTATATAAAATGTTAGTATTTGATACATCACCGGATGATCCTTCATTTATAGTCGTAGGGTCAAATATAAGCAAAGTTGCAGAATTTGGCTCTACATTAGATAATACATATATTTCATTATATGCAAACGACCCATTAAGTAATGTAGGATATATAATCGGTACATCAAACCAAAACCTCGCAAATCCAGTGTTTTCTATTGGAATGATTAATACGAATACAAATGCTATCTATCCCGATTTTACTATTTCAAACCATTTTATTGGTATAAATAATACAACACCTCAATATACTCTTGATACATCTGGAAATATTAATCTTTCAGGGAATATTTATAATAATGCGCTACAAACCGGATACTGGTATAATCCAAATAACTATTTGTATGTACCAAATTCGAATGTAGGCATCGGTACTTCGAGTTCTCAATACAAATTCCATGTCGTCGGAAGTACATACATTACAGGAAGTATTTATGCATCGAATCTAAAACCTTCTGCTTTTATCGATACTACAATCGCTACCAATATTTCAAGTGGTACGCTCCCTTTAACAGTTCTGCCTACTACAAATGTTACGAGTCCTGCAAGTACATATGGTTCTGGTGCTCAAGTAGCACAGATAACAACTGACATATATGGACGTGTTGTTCAAGCACAAAATGTACCTATTTATATTACTCAATCACAAATTTTAGGATTAACTTCCAATGGTCTAACACCCGCAGCTATTTATGGTAATTATTCTAACTTAGTAAATATACCTTTCTATTATGATGCAAATAATACAACATATTATTTAGGTTCCGGAAACATAGGTATCGGTACAACAAATGCTAATTTAGGTAAATTACAAGTTCAAGGGGATGGATATTTTAATGGTACTTTATTTGCATCTAATTTAAATATTATAGGTGAATTGACAACTATAAATGTTGCTACAAGTAATAGTACTCAACTCGATATTATTAATAGCGGACCTGGACCTGCTTTAAAAGTTGTGCAAAAAGACGGAAGTACAGTTTCACAATTTTACAATAATACCGGACCTGTATTCACTATTGCAGGAAGTGGGAGTATCGGAATAGGCAGCAGCATTCCCACTGTTCCCCTAGATATCGTAGGAAATGTGAAAATATCGGGTGGTACAATAAGCGGAGGTGGTCTTGTACAATCTGCATTTACAGATACCACGAATGCTACAAATATTACATCAGGAACACTATCTGCTTCGAGATTGCCAAATACAACTGTTACTTCCGGAAATTATGGAACCGCAAATTCGAATGTTATTTTAAATATCGATAGTACTGGTCGCATACTATCTGCCGTAAACTGTAATATACAAATTGCACCCGGTCAAGTAACTGGTCTTTCTACCGTTGCAACATCTGGAAATTATAATGATCTTATTAATAAAACTTTTATTTTAAATGGTACTGCAGCCTATTATTCCGGAGGAAATATCGGTATTTCAACAAATACACCCGATTCTTTATTAACAATTGGCGGAGGAGTAACAGATACAACAAGTACTCTTAAAATAAACGTATCTGATTCAAGTGTTGCAGGCGCAATAACTGATAGAATCTATTTAACATCTCTCGGAGCATCAAATACTAGAATAAGTCATTCAGCTACGAGCAATTTATATATATATGTTGGTCAATCGAATAATACAGGAAATTTTCATCTTATGTCTGGTGCCGTAGGCCTAAATCAATATCAAGACAGAATTACGATTAATAATAATGGATACGTTGGTATTAATAATTCAACACCAAATTATACATTAGATTTAGTAGGTAATTTTAATTTAAGTGGAAGTTTTTATAATGGTGGTAACAGCATTGCTACTGCAGGTAAAATTGTTGCATCTGCATTACCCACAACAACAGTCGTCGCAGGAAGTTATGGTCTCGCTTCTTCAAATACATCTATAATTGTCGATAGCACAGGACGTATTGTAAGTGCATCGAATATTGGTATTATCTTACCAGTTGGCCAAGTGACTGGCCTTGCTCCTTCAGCAACTATAGATACGACAAATGCAGGAAATATTACAACCGGTACACTGTCAAGTGCGCGATTCCCGACAACAACTGTCATTGCAGGAGGATATGGCGCAGCTGCTTCTAATATCAGTATAGCAGTGGATGCTACAGGTCGTATTGTAAGTGCTTCAAATATTGGTATTATCCTGCCAGTTAGTCAAGTGACAGGACTCGCACCATCAGCAACCATAGATACTACAAATGCTGCAAATATTTCGAGTGGAACACTGTCTGCTTCGCGATTACCTGGTACAACTGTCACAGCAGGAAATTATGGTCTTGCTGCTTCTAATATAACTATATCTGTAGATACAACTGGTCGCATAACAAGCGCTACAAATATAGCTATTATCCTACCAGTTGGCCAGGTTACAGGACTTGCACCATCTGCAACCATAGATACTACAAATGCGGCAAATATTACAAGCGGCACGCTGTTAAGTGCGCGATTACCTAGTACAACCGTAACTGCAGGTGGATATAGCGCTGCCGCTTCAAATGTAGCTATTTATGTAGATAGCACTGGACGTATCCTAAGTGCTTCGAATATTGGTATTGTGCTGCCAGTTGGCCAGGTGACTGGTCTTGCACCATCAGCAACTATAGATACAACAAATGCAGGAAATATCTCAAGTGGGACACTGTTAAGTGCGCGATTCCCGACAACAACCGTCACTGCAGGTGGATATGGCGCAGCTGCTTCTAATATCAGTATAGCAGTGGATGCTACAGGTCGTATCGTAAGTGCTTCAAATATAGGTATTGTGCTTCCAGTTGGACAGGTTACAGGACTTGCAGCATCTGCAACCATAGATACTACAAATGCGGCAAATATCTCAAGTGGGACACTGTTAAGTGCGCGATTACCAACAACAACCGTTGTTGCCGGTGGATATAGCGCTGCCTCTTCAAATGTAGCTATTTATATAGATAGCACAGGACGTATTCTAAGTGCATCGAATGTAGGTATTGTGCTGCCAGTTGGCCAGGTGACTGGTCTTGCACCATCTGCAACCATAGATACTACAAATGCTGCAAATATTGCGAGTGGGACTCTTTCTGCTGGGCGATTACCAACGACAACTGTTGTTGCCGGTGGATATGGCGCAGCGGCTTCTAATATAACTATAAATGTTGATAGCACCGGTCGTATAACAAGCGCTACAAATATTGGTATTATCCTACCAGTTGGACAAGTGACTGGTCTTGCACCTTCGGCAACCATAGATACAACAAATGCTGCAAATATTGCGAGTGGGACTCTTTCTGCTGGGCGATTACCAACGACAACCGTCGTTGCAGGTGGATATGGCGCAGCGGCTTCTAATATAACTATAAATGTAGATAGCACCGGTCGCATAACAAGCGCTACAAATATTGGTATTATCCTACCAGTTGGACAAGTGACTGGTCTTGCACCTTCGGCAACTATAGATACAACAAATGCGGCAAATATTGGAAGTGGCACACTACCTTTAGGAAGATTACCCACTACAAATATATCTACATACGGTGGTCCTTATGGTTCTGCGACTCAATCTTCTATAGTTACTACTGATGCATATGGTCGCGTCACTGCTGTTTCTTCAACAAATATTTCAATTACATCAAATGCAGTTTCAGGATTATCAAAAGTTGCCGGCACTGGTGTTTATAATGACCTTATAAATGCTGCATTTACATATTCTCCGACTGGAACTACATATTATAACGGGACGGGCAATGTTGGTATTGGAACACAAACTGCTCTTTCGGCATTACATGTTATGGGAGATATATTAGCTTCGGGTAAACTTGTAGCATCTAATTTAATTATATTAGGAGAATTAACAACCGTAAATACTACGACAAGTAATAGTACTCAACTCGATGTTATAAATAATGGCACAGGTCCAGCCTTAAAAGTCGCACAAAATACACCAGATACTGTGGCAGAATTCTATAATAATGGTAGCATTGCAATGCAAATTTCTGCAAGCGGCAATATTGGTATAGGTACAAAGAATGCAACGTCAACATTATACGTCCAGGGAACAACAACAATAACTGGAAATATAAGTGCAGGAAATTTAGTCACTTCTGCATTTACTGATACTACAAATGCGGCAAATATTGGAAGTGGTACACTGTCGAGTGCACGACTCCCTTCTACCACCGTGACTGCAGGTGGATACGGCGCAGCTGCTTCAAATGTAGCTATTTATGTGGATAGCACAGGACGTATATTAAGTGCATCAAACGTAGGTATTATCCTGCCAGTTGGCCAGGTTACAGGACTTGCACCATCTGCGACCATAGATACTACAAATGCTGCAAATATTGCAAGTGGGACTCTTTCTGCTGTGCGATTACCGACAACAACCGTCGTTGCAGGAGGATATGGCGCAGCGGCTTCTAATATCAGTATAAATGTCGATAGCACAGGACGTATCTTAAGTGCATCAAACGTAGGTATTGTGCTACCAGTCGGACAAGTAACAGGACTTGCACCATCTGCAACCATAGATACTACAAATGCGGCAAATATCTCAAGTGGGACACTGTCGAGTGCGCGATTCCCGACAACAACCGTCACTGCAGGAGGATATGGCGCGACTTCTTCAAATGTAGCTATTTATGTTGATGCTTCAGGACGTATTTTAAGTGCATCAAATGTAGCTATTGTGTTACCAGTTGGCCAAGTTACAGGACTTGCACCATCAGCAACGATAGATACTACAAATGCATCGAATATAACAAGTGGTACATTATCATCTAATTTGTTTCCAACTACAGGAGTTAGTGCAGGAGTTTATGGAGATGCTAGTCATATACCTCAAATCAATATTGATGCTACAGGAAGAATTATATCATCTTCAACAAATCAAGTAAGTATAACAACTGGTCAAGTCAGTGGATTATCATATACAGCATTGTCTGCAAATAATCTTGTGAGTCCTCCATCTGCTGGTACATATGGAACAGCTGCCTCTGGATATGTTCCTATAATAACAATTGATGTATATGGACGAGTTACATCTGCATCGAGTGCACTATTAACAGTACCGACTTCGCAATTATATGGATATATTACGCTTTCACAAATATCAGGATTAGCAGCATCAGCAAGTACTGATACAACAAACGCAGCAAATATTACAAGTGGAACATTATCTACAGGACGTTTACCAACAACAACCGTCACTGCAGGAGGATATGGAGGCACCTCTTCAAATGTAGCTATTTATGTTGATGCTACAGGACGCATTTTAAGTGCATCAAATATAGGTATTGTATTACCAGTTGGTCAAGTGACAGGACTCGCTCCTTCGGCTACTATTGATACAACAAATGCGGCTAATATTAAAACTGGTACATTATCCTGTAATTTATTACCAACTACAAATATAAATACATATGGTCAATTTGGTTCTGCTAATCAAGTACCAATAATTACTACTGATAGTTTTGGTCGAGTAGTAAATTTACAAAATCAAACAATAAACTTAACAGTTGCAAATTTACCATCATCTTCTGTAAACGCCGGGACATATGGTTCAAGTACATCTATACCAACTTTTACAGTCGATGGATATGGTCGTATAACTCTTGCATCAAATAATGCTATTGTATTATCTGGTGTAGCCGCATCAGGACAATATAGTAATTTAATGAATATCCCATTTGTATATAATAATACAGGCACAGGTGCTGCAGCATCTAACATATACACACCATCTTATGTATATAATGTCGGAATTGGTATGTCAAACGCAACTGCATATCCATTAGACGTAAATGGAATAGTTCGTGCAACACAATTTATAGGAGACGGCAGTTTACTTACGGGGATTGTAACGAGTGGTGGCGGTGGTAGTGGGGGAGGAAATAGTCAATGGATATCTTCAAATCAATATATATATGTAACAAGTAATGTTGGAATAGGTACAACTATTGTTAGTGCAAATAATGCACTTCAAGTACAAGGAAATGCCTCTATAACATCATTAACAACTTCAAATATAATAACATCAAATATTACAATACTCAGTTCAACTGCATTTCTATCAGGAGATACACAAGTGTATAGGTCAGCATTGCAAACGAATCCTATAAGACAATTTTTTACTGTAGGTGTATCTGGACAATCTAATTTTACATTATCATCACCAACTGTAGGAAGATATACTGCATATGGAAGCAATGTTGAAATATATCAAAATGGTATTAAATTAGGATATCAAGATATCAATAATAATGATTATAGTGTATCTACAATAACAAATTCGGTATCTACAGGATTTAGTGTAACACTTGTAAATGGAGCAAATCTTGGCGATTATATTGATATTACTATATGGCCTCAACTTGTAAGTACAAATCTTATACTTCAACCAGGATATGTATATCAACAGTTCTATGACTTATGGTCTGCTTCAAATAACAATGTATATTATAATATAGGATATGTGGGTATAGGAACAGCACTTCCATCGTATCCTTTACATGTCGCGGGTAATATATACACCACAAATAGTATTATATCATTTTCAGATATAATTAATAAAACAAATATTGAAACAATACCGAATGCTTTAGATACTGTAAAAAAATTAAGAGGAGTCACATATAATCGCATAGACAGTGGAGAACAACAGATTGGTCTCATTGCACAAGAAGTATTAGAAATAGTACCAGAGGTTGTTTCTAAGACAAAAGATGGCTTGGCCGTTGCCTATGGAAATATTGTTGGTTTATTAATAGAATCTATAAAAGAATTATCAGAAGAAGTAAAAGTATTGCGAAATATTATTCATTCCAATTCCAACATAGTAGTTCAATAAATTTATAGACCTTTGATATTTTACAATGGACGATTAAATCCAAAAAAATATCAAAGTTGCGGTGTTTCTCAACTATTTTTTTGATATGATTATAAGTAAATCACGAATTTCCATTAATAGATTCATATATTTATCATCATCTTTTTTAATAACTTTTTCAGTATTATTTTTGGGATCTTTTTTAATATCTTTTTCAGTATTATTTTTGGCATCTTTTGTTTCTTTAAACTTTTTAAATTCATCAATATCTATATTCATTATATTACAAGCATTTTCAATTGATATATTATCATCTGTATTTATTAAATTTATTGTATGTTGCATTATCCTCATTTTAATACTTATTGAAGTTCTTTTATGAATTTTTGCAATATCATCAATTGGTATTTTATTATTTACTTGTTCCAATAATTCGTCATCTTCTTCTTTTAACCATTTTAATCCAGCTCTTTCAGTATCAGGATTATTTCGTAATTCAAGAATTCTTCCATGAAATGATGTCATTTATTAATTAATAATGAGCTTAATTTTAAATCAATTTCAAAGGTCTTAATTCTAATATAAATAATTCAATAAATAAATATATAAAATATAGCTACAAATTTAAATTTAAATTTTTGTAGGCATATTATTACTTTTCTTGGATAATAAAGTTCCGTATGCTGTCATTACTATTAAGGATTCGTGTAAATTAATATCCATCCGTAAGTTACATACTTTTACTATTGCACCTTTTTGTGATGCAATACTTATTTGTTCTTCAATTTTTTTTTATAAATCATTTCTTGTTTTATCAAATATAGGATTATCATATCCTTTACTTCCAAAGAAATTTGAAACATTTGTGATTGAATTACTAATTACATTTATACCTGCAGAATCTGTAACATGTACTATTCCAATTTCTTCATATGTCTGGTCTGTATTCGATTGAGTTGATATGTTTTTACTTATAAATATATAATCAGATATTGGTTCACCGCCATTCTTTTTTTTACTTCTTGATACTTTCTTCATTATAATTTAGAAATATTATAATATTATTCATAAAATATAGCTACAAATAGAAAATAAAAATACTTAAAAATTTATCTTGTTGTAAATAAAATGGAAAAAATAGAGGTAAATGTAAATAAAAGATGTCGTCTTTATATTGATATGTTAATGGCAACTGGTTTCCATAGAAATACAAGAAAGGAAATATTTTTCGATGATCTTAAAAATATTAACAAAGAATGTGTTTTAGATACATCAGATATGAAAAATATACATACATTCTTAACTAAAATATATTCTAAACATAAGCGGCAATAATTGACATTTTCTGATGCCTGTATTCTTTTTATAGATGAAGTTTGTAATGAAACTCTAGAGATTGCTTATAATGAGCGCAAAAATAAAATAACAGAGCAAAAAGGAGGCATACCTCCAGAAGAAATCCTTTTATTCCACGGAACCCATGCAAATATTATTGATAAAATTGTTTGCGAAGGTTTTGACCCGCGGAAAAATGTAGCTGCTGCATATGGACCAGGAACCTATTTTGCTAAAGCTGCATCATATAGTTTCAATTATATGAAATCGCCAGATTCAAAAGGAATAAGTTATATGTTTCTATCAAATGTACTTATAGGAAAAAAGATACAATATATATTCTCTAAAAAGGGTATTTCGGATGCGAGTGCTATTCACAATTATGTAGATAATGTAGAAAATCCATCAATTGTAGTAACTCCTTATCCTGATGGAGCGTATCCAAAATATATCATTGCTTTTCATAAAAATGCGAGAAATTAAGAGGAATGAGCAGCAGATGTGGGCGTAGCAGCGGCGGGGCAAACAATCATACCATATGCATTATAGACACATTTCGGTTTTACATTATATTGTTTATTCATTGATGGATTAATTTGTACAGTATATTCTTTTGCTTGATTTTCCCATTCAGTCGATGGAATAGCATGTAAAGAAGATCTATCCCCTAAATCATTATTATTTGTAGAATTCGGTTTTTGGCTTGGCAAATTAGCAATCCATCCTTTATATTCTTTTATGCGATTTTCATATGGTGTAGAAGGCGCCGCGCCACCTAAAGATTGTCTATCCGCGAATTCATTATTTTCCTGAGTTTCATTAATAAATGCATAATGCATATTATACTATTATCACTATCTAAGTAATATATAAAAATAATTCTAACAGTGGTCACATATGTAAATAATTTTGTCTTTATCTGTATTTGTATCTGTATCTGTATTTTTATCTGTATCTGTATTTGTATCTATTTTATTAATAAAAATATCATCAATATTATCATGACAATGGAATTTCGCAGCTTTTACTTTTTCTATTAAATCTACAAGTCCTCCTTTATTCAAATATTGAATAAGATCCATTTTTATACGACTAATAACTTTTTCAATAGTATTGTAGTCTGGATGTTCTATATCAATCTTACTTTGCCATCCCCAAAATAAATCGCCCGATATTTGGAATGTTTTATAAACCATTTTGGGGTTTTTGGGGGAATGTCTATGCCTATATTATAAAATAGCTATCTTTTTAAGTTGTTTTTGGCGCCGGCAGCGGGCAATTTTATTTTTTAACGTGGTGTTCTTTGAATAATTTGTTGACATTGCTTATTAAACAATCTACATTTTTATGTAAAATGTGTAAATCATAACGACGGTCATTTTCTTCGGTTTTGCCTATCTTATTTTCCAAAGCTGTTTTTAAATGTAATAATTCTAATTTAAAATCATCTATTTTGTATTTATGATGATCACGCGCAGCTAAAGTCATCCATCCAAAACGTTCAAAGGCACTGCAAGTCCATTTATGTAAACCGTGATAAGTAACATCATGCATTTTTATCTATATTTATTATATGAAACAAAGACTAACGTTCCGGATTTGTCAGGGGCTCTGGCTCTTTCTTTTTAATTTGCAGATGTTGCTCTGCAAACAACTTTGCCTTCTGCACTATATAAGCAACTCGGAGAAGATAGATTGACATTGTTTAGGCCCTGCAATCTTCCTGATTTTTCATTGCCTTTCGATTGCCATTCAGTTGCGGGAACAGGAAATCCATGTGATATGCTATCTTGCCATGCTGCCTCCTTAGCATCTTTATTGACCCACCCAGGTTGACCAGAAGCAGCAGTGAATTTTTCTATTTCAACACGATTCATTGCAGTCGGGTCATTCATTGAAGGACCTAATGTAGGTGGTACATCCGTTGGGCATCTTAATTGGCCTGATGCTAAATAACTGCAACCATTGTAAGATTGTGTAATAGGATTCATATTTCTATTGTATACATATATATAATTTTATATTTCTGTATTTTTGTGTATGTTTAGCGTATGTAATAGCGTATGTAATAGCGTATGTATCTTTAGCGCATGCCGCCTGGATTATGCTTGCGCTTCTGTCCATGTAATACGCGCAGATACAATATATGGAGTTGTTGCAGATACACCAGCAGAATCGAGACATACAGCACATACAGTTATTTGGTCAGGACCGTCTGGGTAAGTATTATTTCCACCAAGTATAGAATTCTGAATACTTCCTAAGAGATTAATATCTAATGATGAAACTGTACTTGAACGCTTACCAGTTGCATCGGTGGTTCCTCCTGCTACACGGAAACTGAATATATTTATACCACCTTGAATATTGTCATTTTTATTATGCTGTATAAGTTGCGATAAACTCGGTACAGTCGCTGGTCCCCAATTCTGATTATCAAGGTATCCATTTAAATAAAGCCTACATTCTGTATCATTTGTAGTATTGATATCAATAGAACGCACTTTCAATTGCATCTTATTTATTAATTCACGAACACCAAGAGGTCCTGTAATAGAACTATCTACTGATGGTGTTAAACGAATACTCACAAGTGGGATTATATTTGGAATTAAATCAGTTGAATTTCCAATAATAATACTCTGGTAATTAAATGAAGTAAGTACAGGTTTTGTTATGAAAAGTTGACCAGTATATATTGGATTTGCATTTCCAGTAATCAGACCTGTTACAATACCACGCTGTGCTGTTCCTACTGTAACAGTACCTGATTGTATATTTGATCCAGTAACTGGAGTTCCTGAACGAATATTTTGCACATCTTTATACGACAAGTTACTGCTGAAATATCCTCCGGCAGTCTGTGCAGTAGTATAAAGAGAATATCCAGAAACAGTTTTCTGCTGATATGCATCATAAAAACTTGTAAGCACATTTGTATCATTTATATTTCCAGTAAATTGATTTACACCAGTATACAAAGATAAAGCATTTGTTCCAGCTGTCACAAAACATTGAATAGTATCTCCAGCAGTAAATTGGAGAACATTTGCTGATGCCGTAAATAAATATGCTTTATCATCATCATATCTACCATCCATAATTACTGATGTACCCCAATGAAGTAATGAAGGAACCCACGTAGGTGTACCGTAATTACATACTTCATAACGTGCCGGTAAATTTCCTGAGCGGAAATATGCACGTAATGAATAATTATTATGTATATATTCATGGACATATCTGACTATCCCCGATGTTTCTTTGAAACCATAACGAATCTTACCAGCACCATACCAACTAAAGTCAAAATAAATCATCTGTATTTTATGTATGTCAAGTACATATCCTGTTGGCCCAGTTCCATCGCATGGATCAATATTCCATTGATTCTGCGGTGTCTTTGTATCCGTTATAAGTGAAATAATAACATTACTTGAAGTTATTCCGCGATATGGTGGTTGAATATAAAAGATATTATTATTGAGAATATTTACAACTTTATATGTCTGACCACGTAATACAATATTTGAACCAAGTGGTATTTCACTTAAGAAAGAATTATTTAATATACCAGTCACCTGTCCACTATTATATTGCACATATGATTGACCAGTAATCTGTGTCACTGCATCACGGCGCACTGCATATATACTACTGCCATCATATTCATAAAACATACCATTTTGGTCATCGAACATACCTGAACGCATTTTGCTACCAGACCATCCATTCACATATACAATAGGAATATTTGACGCAATAGTTGGCTGAGACAATGTAGTACCCATTGCATATGTAAACGTATTATATGTAGGTGTTGATAATACTGTAAAAGTTCCTGTCCATGGTGGCATAGGATTTGTAGGATATACATTCGGAGTACCGACAAATGCTTGTGTCTTTATTGTATCTATTGTAATATTTAACCCAGTTTGAAGACGATGAATAGTCTTTGTTGTAGCTGTTGCAATATTTGTATTCGCCACAAGTGTCTGGAGTCTATCTATTTCAATAGGTGCACTAAAATTCACTGATAAAGATACTTGAATTCCTTTACCTGGTTGATAACGGAAATAACGACGTGTTTGACGTATAATTTGACCATCAGTATTTCTAGGAGGAATAATTTCTACACCACCATCATATGCTCTATGAAGAGCATATCCATCTGGACGAGGATATAATCCAGTACGCATAAAGTAATTTAAATATTGACCACTTGTATTACTATTACCAAATGGAGCAGCTACAACAAATTTAGTTGAAGAACTAATCTGCTGTATTTGTGATTCAAATACGGTGCCAGGATAATATACTGTCATTTGAACTGTACCTGAAGATGATGGTGTTGCAATTCCTGTACCAGTCGATGTTGCTCCTGTATAACTTAAATAGGGTGTGTATCCAGTAGTTGTATATGGTTTTAAATAAAATCCATAATTATTATATGTTCCACCACCAACTAAACTAATACTTGATATTTTTACATATGTTCCAGCAGGATAGCCAGAAGGTGGAATAGGTAATGAAGATGTGCCAGGAGAAATATATGGTTGTGTCATATTGATTGAGACACCAGTATAAACTATATTACTTTGAGGACTTTCTATACGACATACATCACCTATTTTATAAATTGTTTGAATATTTACATTTGATGTATTAATTGTCGAAGAATTAACAATTGGTTGAAAATACCCAAATCCATAATTTTCTCCTGCAACTGAAGGCAATATTAACTGATTTGAAGAAATTGTAGATCCCCCATAATAACTCTCTGGATAAGATAAAAAGAGAGGAGTATACGGTGGTAAATATTGAGGTGTATATGATAATTGTAAATTATAAGCATCTAAACGAATAGCGTAATATGTTGTATTCGCCGCTAAAGCAAGGTATGTACCATTGATGGATGATGCCGCAGATATAGCTTGATTTCCAAGTGAATTATAGTACACTGGAGCCCCTGATGGATAATTATGCGGAGTGCTTCCGAAATTAATGCAATTACATTGAGTATTTAAAGAGATTCGAGGAACAAATGTATAAGAATTCTGCAATACCTGGGTTCCCGCGCTTATATTAAAAGCATTCGAATTAGGTATACTTGTAATAGTATATGCTGAACCATCTGATGCATTATTTGTAGATACCAATGCTTGCGGTGCTGCGCCTCCACTCGTAGCTACTATTTGAACTAATGTACCAGGATATGTTGTAGATGATAATTGTAAACTCGTTCCTGTAGTATTAAAAGTATAATATGTAGAATTCGCTGTCAATGGAGATGGTATTGAACCAGGTGTAAGATTACTGAACGAAACTAACATAAAATCGGGGAAATCATGACCAGGTGCGGATATTGTATAATTAGTAATTTGCGATGAATCAAATGATACATATTTTTTACTAATACTATTCGCTAATATAAAAGATGTATTACTTGAAAAACCAGGAGGTGTTGGCATAGTCACTGTTAATGTAGATGGATTTAGACCATCTGTTGTAATAGATGTCATTTGATCTAAAGAATATTGAGTACCAGAGTAGAATTGTCCAGGATACATGAGAGTTGAATAAGAATTGTAAATACTTCCGGTAAAATTCATTAATACTTTAGATTTATATGTAATAATATTTGAAGTAATAATATTATTGACAATATATGAACCTTCTGCCCCTGCGAAAGTTGTCACAAGACCTGTTATTAAAAAAGGAGAACCTATAGATAAAGCAGGCGGAGATGTCGGATTAAAATAGAGATATATGTAATCACTATTCGATCTTGCCTGAACATCTGTTAAAGGAAATGGTGTATCGCCTGTTCTGCTGAAAAATGTCGGAACATTATTAATCAATTGTAATGTCTCCCATTTTACACCTTGGACACCATATTCAAAATCTGTATCAATCAGAGATTCTGGTGTACTTACACGATATTTAGATACACTATCGGTATATGTTGCAACATCTAATGCACTCTGTCGCACTTGTGGTTGTAGAATTGGATTAACCATACTTATAGAATATAAAGATTTTATAAGAATTCATTCGACCTCATCCACAAATAAAATGCCTTATTCAATAGTAGATAGATATGGAATTTAAATATGTAGTTATATTATTATTAATATTTATTGGGTTTGTATTTATAGTTGACCATTATATATTATATTTAACAGTAAAAGATAATGTAAAAGAAAATTTCGATAGTGGCGGAGGCGCTGGTGATGCTGGTGATGCATATGGTTATGTAGAAAACAAAATTATTGATTTATATAATGAATTGTTACAGAGACAACCAACCGCCTTAGAAATCCATAATCAATCATTAGATATTGTTAAAAACAAATTGACTCTTGATTCTATGCGTGAAAAAATAATTAACTCTGATGAATACGGCATTAATATGAAAATGCAGAGTAATTCACTTGTACCCGAAATACATAAAATGGTAGCAGACCGCGCATTATTAGACCGCATCGCAGATATTTACAATCAAGAAATGAATACTATAGTCCCGCCTAAAATGCTATTACCATTAAAAGATTTGTATATTTATTTCAATTATAATGAAGGTGCATTGAGAGCATTACTCCGTGATCCTCAGTACCAAAATTTCGAAACAGATGTTACAACCACTCCAGATTTATCGAATCCTAGACTTATAGATACATTCAATAAATATTATATCTATGATACCATTATTGCTTCGGGAAATGTAATAAATAGTCAAAAAGTACCTGTTACTGATTTATCCTATAATTATGGTACTGCTGAATCTATGGGTGTAACTTTAGATCATAAAAATTATCGTTCAATAAATGATACAGATACAAATAGTTCAGGTGTTATTAATAATATTGTGAATAATCCATCGCTTTTAAATCCGGATACAGCAGCTTCTACTCTGAACCCACCAATCCAATTCTATGATTCAAATGGAAATATTATAAATTTAACTTTATTAAGTGCACCGATTATTCTAGATGCACGAGGAAACCCAATAGGAACAGTATATGACGCCGGAGGACATATTGTTCCGGCGAATGCTATATTACCGGGGTCTACAGTATATGATGCAAACGGAAATGCAATAAAGGTCGATTCAAACGGATTAATAAAAGATTCGAAAGGGAATCCATTGGGTACAATATATGATGGAAACGGTAACGCTATATCTGCATCAACTATTACTACAACTACAAAAGTGTATGATTCAAATGGTAAATTATTAAATGTCGTACCGAGTTCCACAACAGATAAGAATGGGAATCCACTTGGAACAGTGTATGATGCAAATGGAAACATTGTACCAGTAAGTATGATAGTTGCTGGTATGACAGTATATGATGCGGATGGAAATCAATTAACTACATCCGCTAATTTAAATGAATTAACGGATGGTACAAAACCATCTGGAAAGGGGGGATGCGGTAAACCGATGGAATATAAGAGAGTTATGTTACCGACACATCAGGGAGATATGGTATTGAGACCTGAAATGGCATGGACGGTACCAGGATATAACCCTCCTGTATGTACGACTCTTGGTAAACCAGAACTTATACAACCTGTCTTCTCATCTACAAATTCCTCTTTATTATTGGGAACACCTTTAGTAGAAGCAAAAAATACCGCGGTTGGTTCGATTTTGCCGAAATTCACATATAAAGAATATATCGATATTCCAAGTTAATAATACATAATACAAATTACAATGAATTATAGAGAAATAAATTTAATTAATAATTTATTGATAGCTATTCCTGAAAGAAGACTTCCACCACTTTTTTGTTCAAGAGATGAAATTGCATCTCCTGATAAAATTCTTAGATTTTTAGATTTAAATAAAAATAAATCTCAAGATAGTGGCAATCCACCAAATTACAGTAATCCAAATTACAGTAATCCAAATTATGGTATGTATACTGATGATGCAGGTAATAGATTTAATTATATAAATATACCTTGGCACAAAAGTTTCCCAGAGAATATATATTCTACAAATTTCTATGTGTTAACAAGCGTTACCAATAAAAATTTCATGTTTAATGTAATAAATAAAGATACAAATTGGACAATATGGCTTAAATTTTGGGGGTTTATACCATTTTTAATTACAACGCCACTATTTGAAAAAGACAGTAAAAAATATATAAGTAAATATACATATCCGGAAACTGTTATTGAAGTGCAAGAGGATGGTGACGAACGTTTTAAAATGGAAATATCGCAATTAATAAGCAATAAAAATTATACAATATGTAATGGGTATATTCTATTATTAGCATTATATCGTAAAGGAATGGTAAGAGAAATTGATGTAATAAATGCTTTAAAAGAATCTTATAATCCAAATGAATATTATCAATATGTTTTACCTGATTGGGAAACACTTTATTATGGTCATTCAATACCTCATATTTGTGATTTCCTATATTATTACGGAACCGCACAATTAAGTAAAAATATTCTCGATATATTAATCGCACCTTCACCAATATCTGTATATAATTTTATAATTCCAATGAATGACCATTATATAGTAACTACATTTCAATCGTCTATGTTTCCGAATTTTAATATTAGTACATGGAAATACTGGGAAGAAAGTTTAAAATCAAGTATATTAAATATTTATTTCAATGATGATATCGGAGATACTATGAGCAGCGATAGTAGTACAATTCTTATTCCAGATATACCAGGATTTATTCAGGGAATTTTAAAGAATAATAGAACTTTTCATTGGTGGACTATAAATCATAAAAGATATTTAACTCAACTTCACAATTATTATAGAGAGATGTTATGTTATATATTCTATAGATATTCAATTGATACCAATAGTGGCAAGAGCGGGCTGCGCGGACTTCGCGGACTTCGCGGACATAGAAAACTGCGCAAATTATACTTACAAATTATATCTTTCTATGGCGAGAATATAATATATAATTTTCTAGTGAAATATTTGTTGAAATTGCGTTTAAATAATTTATTGAACAATGGATATTCTTATTATATTATTTCAGATATACCAACACCATTTATAGTAGATATAGTTACTCGATTTAACACTCATTTATTTAACTGTGATTTATATAAAGATTATAGTAGACCTGTAAATTTAATGTTATCAATGGATACTCATACTCAGTGGCGTCGAGAGATAGACCTGTATAGTTTTATAAAATTAGATAATAGATTATTCTGTCCAATAGAAAAAAAGATTATAAATAGATTATGTATACTTTATCGTATGTTTGGTTTAGGGAAAAATAAAAATAATATTTTCAGAATAAACAGTGAAAATGCCTATAATATAGGTACTCTCATTATAATGACTCTTCGGTCTGATAGATGTAGATTAAAATATCTTTTATCATAATTTATTTTTGGTATTTAATAGTATTTTTGGTATTTAATAGTATTTTTGGTATTTAATAGTATTTTTGTTATTTATATTTTGAAATTGCCACCATATCCCATCATAGTATCATATCCTTCTGAACCGCCAGCTGCGCATCCACATGAACCACCTTTCATATGATGGTGGTGGTGGTGGCGTCCGTGGTGTTTCCCGCGGCCTGATTTCTTACCACCACCATGATAAGATGCTTTTTCTACTGGGACAACTTTATATATAGTGTAAATTAATAGTAAAACTGCAAGAACAAGTGCGGTAATTGCTATTACTTTGTAGTATTTATCTATAAAAGATTTGGGTTTTGGTTTGGGTTCTTCTTTTTGTGGCATAGGTGTTGTTGATGAATCACCGGAATTATTATCCATTACCTCCTATCTTTATTTAGGATTATTAATTAGAGTAGATGATACCTCAAATAATTGTTCATCGACATATAAAAAAGAATGAAGTTAAAAAATATATATTTGGTATTGATGCCGATATACCTTTGATAATTTTCCAAGACGATACAATCTTAAAAGCACTCACAAAGATAGCTATAGGTATCCATGAATATGATAAACAAAATCCAGTCAATTTAAAAACAATACCATATGCATGGCATAAAAACAAAATATTAAGGTTTGAAAGACTTGGCAGCATGGGCGGCGCAATACCAATAAATCCATGGGATGGTATATCTTTGCGAAAAGATAGAAAAGAAATAATTAATTATACGGATAATGCATTTTTAAATATAAATGAAATACATATTGTATTTGCATCTGATTTACCCGCTATCAATGAAGTTTATTTTCCGAATTCAAGTGTTGAGTGGAAAATAAACGCAACATATGATTCATTGAAGAAAGAATCGGATTTTCTATACGATATTTACAATAATAATACAGATAACATTGATTATAGTAACTTTATTTATACTCGTGTTAAATATACCGGAAATATAACTAAATGGCGTGAATCTAAGAAATTAGATTGTTCGCAATTATTTGATAAAATGCATTCTACAAGTGATGTTCCTTTTATTCAATTTGTACAAGATTCTTCTAAAATAGTATATAAAGTATATAAAAAACATGAAATAAACAGTTTAAATTTCGCGGAATGGACTTCTTATGAGCGCATACCAAAAGTAACAATAATTACTATTTATTTTACCATATCAGTACGTAAGAATATATATGGTCGCATGACAATTGATGATACTGGGAATATTTATATTGAATATAAATTGGACAGCCGTGAGAAATTAGATTGGAGTGTAATAGATGAGAGTACATTAAAAATTACCAAATGGATAGAGAAGTATGTAGCTAAAATTAAAATAAACTTAGAATCTTTATCATTGAAATCGGTTTTTACGAATGGTGAACGTCGCAAAATAAAAGAATTAACGGATCTATTAAGTAAACTCCATTTATTATTTCATTATCATAAAGTTCAAAATAATTTCTTAGAAGTATCGTTTAAAAGATCGGCTAATTTTAAATATAACTTAGATGTCGCAGATGTAATTATATCTGAAATAAGACGTGGCGTTCCTGTATATGATATTATCAATAATCTCGTTGAACTCGGAATGTCTGATAAGGATGCATTGGAATGGGTCCAACAATACTCAGAAACATCTGAAGATACTGATAATAAAATACCTAAAAAGAAATTATCATTAAAACAAACTGGGTGTATATTAATATTTTCTGAAGCAACCACTGGATTTAATGTACAAATTGAAAATATTGCATCTTTAGAAGAAATTAAGAGCATTGCAAAATGGATACAAGGCACATTGAATATTAAAAAGAAAACCAAACAAATTATACCAGAAAAACCTAAAACCGAACCTGAAAGCAGTTCAAGCAGCCAAAGCAGCGCAAGCAGCGCAAGCAGTGCAACTATTATATCTTCTTCAACTACAAGTGAATCATCATCAGCATCGAAATCAGAAAAAAAGAAAAAATCCAGTAATGACGATATCTTTGAAGAAGATGTCGGAGAATTAGAATTAGGAGGTGCACTTGGTAAGAAGAATAGAGGGTATTTTATAAAATTATTGCAACAATCGGATCCAGCTATATTTAGAGATCATAAACCATATCCACGCGAATGTTTAGGTAATAATTTCAGACAACCTATTGCTTTGACAAATTCAGAAAAAGATAAAATAGATGCATCTGAATATAAAAATGCATATGATAATTCAGTTAAATATGGAAGTGATGATAAACATATAAATAATTATATATGTCCTCGCATTTGGTGTCCAGTATCAAAAATACCTATAACATCTGCGCAACTCGCAAAAAATAATGGGAAATGTCCAGCGCCACATAATGAAGAACCTTTATTATTGTATCAGTCGGAATATTGGGATAATAATCCCGATTTAAAACATAATGTCGGATTTTTAAGTGAAGGTAAGAAAAAAACCGATAAAGGCTTTTGTCTTCCATGTTGTATGAAAAAAGAAACAAAAAAAGAAGCAATAAATGAATGTAGAATAGATGGAGAGAAAACAGGAGGACCGGGAGGACCGGGAGGACCGGGAGGGCCGCGAGGGTCCCATCAAATAGTATCAGACGAACCACTTTCAAAAAAACAGAAAGAAGTAAATTATTATATAAAATCAACTGGAGCCCCTTTACCTCCTGACAGGTTTGGAATTATACCAAAAGATATGTTTTTCTATTTATTTCCAAATGAGTCTTATTTAAACTGTACAACTACAATTAAAGCAAATGAATGTTTACTTCGAAAAGGTATTCATCATAGTAACAATAGTTTTATGAGTGCAGTATCATATATTCTTGGATTTAATAATATAAAAGAATTTGTAAAGGATATTCAAAAGAAATTAGATATTATAACATTTATATCTGCAGAAAATAGTTTATTATTAAAATCATTTATAGATGAAAGTCCAATTATACCAACACATGAAATACGTTTACATAAAGAATGGAATGAATTTCACGCAGCGTCATCGCAAGCGGCATCGCAAGCGTCATCGCAAGCGGCAATAAATGCCAAATACAAGTCTTTCATTGATTATTCATCTGATTATAAATTGTCACGGGAACTCGCAATTTATAAAGCCTACGTAAATTTTATAAATTATTTAAAAAGTAGTTCATCTGTAGCTAAAAATCCTATTCATTTAATCAATGTACTCGTGAAAACACATAATATCCAGATTGTAATATTTAAGAAAAACGGAGCTGACTCTGCAATTGTACAATGTCCTATGTATTCCAATTTATCAGAATTATTATATATGACTACTGCAAAGAAATTGAAATTAGGTTTAATAATTGAAGATAACGATTATTATGAACCACTTGAACTTAAGAAATCAGGCAAAGATAGTTCAAGTATAGCTACATTTGATATTGATACATTTGAACCAATGAAAGAACTTATTAATAAATGTCCCGTAAAAGATCCTATTATTACATATATTGAAATTATTAGAAACTTAATTACATGGATCGATTATGATAAAGAATTAGGTACATTAAATTCACCAAGTTCTTTCAAAATTGAGACTATTATAATCAGACCAGATATGAGAATCTACGGATTTATTACTAAATCGAATATAGTTATTACATTGCCATCAAATGGATATCCTATAACTATATTACCTATATTATTTGATATATTAAGCATTAAACATTTGATATATTTAGAAGATATATATGGTAAGAAATATACTATAGATAAAGTATTCAAAACAGATTTGCAAGCATTTCTTAGTAAAATAAAAGAAATCGGATTAGGTGTTATTCTTGGTATAGAAACAGATAAAAGCAAAACTGGTGGAAATCTTTTTACAAGTACTCTTGTGATACCACAGAGAAATCCACATATTATTCCTACAATATATCTAACAAGTGCTTCTGATAATAAAATAGTAGATGCTCATGATGTTTTGGAAGGTCATTCAAGTAGATGGTATCAAATACAGAAACATATTGGTCGTGATATATTAACTCATTATGAATCACTCGTTATTCCATTATTAACTAAAACAAAAAAAGAAAGAATCGGTATTTTAAAGAATACATATAAAAGTATACCACAAAAACATATTGTCCAAAAAACACTGGAGGAAATGCCACTAGGAGACGGAAAAGATGCCATTTTACAATGGATAAATCTTATTAATATAGAGAAGAAAGTTTCAATATATACAAGTTATGATGTAAAAGATAGTGGAAACGGTAAAGAATGGGTATTTTCGCAATTAGCTATTGATAATGGAATAAATCCTGTTGTATTAAATTATGAGAACGAATATACTGTAAAAGATAGAATGAATTTAAAAGGGAACGTTGAAAATATTGATGCTATTGAAGAAAGAAAAATAGCACTCCCCGATATGCTTAAGAAAGACCTTGTTGTTTTAGAAAAACTTCCTAATAAATGGAATAAGTTTAAGAACTTTGATTTTAATAGTTATAATATATATAATGCAAAAGAATATGTAATAGAATATGTTCCAGAATTAATGAAATATATTGCTAAAAAACTATATGTCCCATTCAATTATAATGAAATTATTGAATTAAGATTTAAATTAATAAGTGGATTATTAGATGACCGTGTTAAATTAAGTAAAATATTTGATGACCCGGGAATGTTACGTGTATGGAATAGAGAATTACGTAAAAAATATAAAACTTTTGATGATTTATGGAAATCTGAATTGATTGATAATGATAAAAAAGACAGATTATTAAAATGGGAAAATGTAAATAAAAAGCAGACTCTTTGGACAACCGACATTGACTTTTATATTTTCGCAAAATTAATGAATATAAACATTTTAGTTATTAAACGTCTTGAATATGGTGAAGGAAAAGATGTAGGAAAAAGGAATGAAATAAATGATCTCCATATATCTAGCTATTATTATCATGGTGATAGTAAAATGATAAAATCACGACCAATAATACTATTATATAGACAAAAAGTAAAAACACAGAAATATATTGAATATTCAGCTATTATTAATCCAACAAAAGGATTTATTGTAAATGAAATCCCCAAAGATATAGAAACAATAATTGATTACCACTTACAGAAAATATAGCTACAAATGTAATGTTAAAAATTATAGAAAAGTTATAGAAAAGTTATAGAAAAGTTATAGAAAATAATATGATGAGGATACAATTTTACACAAATGTAACATTTGGTGCAGGGAGTTTCTTTTTTGTTTTCTTTGAAGGCATATTAAATTTCAATGCTATATTATCTATCGTACATGAAGGTTTTTCATCATATATGGTTGGTATATCAGTATGAACTGCAGGATGTGTTTGTGTTATACCCTTAATCTTTTTTGTACCATTTTCTTTCAATAAATCCATATACATTTTTTCATCTATAAGTACTTCATGATCACCAGTTCCACAAGGTGGCAATTGTCCAAGCATAATATTTGCAGATACACCATTTATATTATCTAATTCGCTGAAAATACTGGCATTAATCAACATATCCGTAGTTTCTTCAAATGAACACTTTGCAAGTGGACCAACATCTCCGCGATTAATACCGTGTCTGTCAACCGACATAAGTGTTCCGCGATTTGTCATTGTATCTAATAGAAGTGACATATGACGATAATTAATAGCACCTTCACCTGTCACTTCCATAAATTCTTGATAGAGTGCGTTTCTTGCCGCCTCAATACCAAGTACCTGTAATATTTCATATATATCGTTACTTCTTGTTCTCTCTGCATCTATATTTGTATTTGCAAGTATCTCTATTAGATTTGTACCATCTGTGTCAAGTATCCATTCACTTACTTTTTCAAATACATCATTTTCTTCATTGTATTGTTTGCGAACCTTTTCGCGCATAGATACCTTCTTAATTCCCTTCAATCCTTTTAATAGAACATTATGTGTTAAATTATATTCCATAGCCTTCAATGCAGCAATTGCATCGTCAGGGTCAATATCTTTTAATACTTCTTTAGTTAAACGAATACGGAATATTAATTCTTCTGCATTATCATCACTAAATATACAATCTATACTTTGATTATACATTGTGTTTATTTTTGTATAAATATCAAGCATTGTAATTCCAATGCGATACATCTTAATTTTATTCAATTTCATACGCAGAACCCATGGACTTTGACTGCGATTTTTCTGACATTCTATATTTGAAAATGCACGGTAAATATCGAGAATTGCATTATCTTCAGTGAGTCCTGTATGCAATCCATTATTACCAGGAGGATCCCAGTAAATTTCAGTATTATCTAGAATATCAGATAAACATGTTATTTCTATTTGTTTCATAATCTTCATGCTTCGCTCTTTACTATCTTGAACTCTGCTATCAACCACTTTTCCATCATCGTTTTCCAATGGATTCACTACCACAGAAATATCCGGTTTCATATAAATAACGAGTGTAGGTGTCTTGATATTTTTACTTACACTCAATAACTCCTTTAGACGGGGTACACCACTCGTTGCTTTTACTGCTGCAGCAGTACCTGAACTATGGAAAGAATCAAGAGTATTATGCACCATTATTCCATTATTTACCATAAAACTCTCATTACCAGGAACCGTGAAATCATATACATATTGTTTAGATTGGGCGCTCTTATCTTCTTCAATTGTTTCAATAGAAATAATTTCATCATATATCACATCACTATCAATACCTTGTTGCAGAAGTTTAATTAATATCTTGTTATCTGTTTTATTTTTCGCACAATGAATGATTTCTACCAAATTTTGACGAGTATATACTTCTTCTTCTTTTACAAGAGAAGACCGCATTGTTGAAATAATCTCATGAACATTTGGTATAATATCTTCTGGTTCTGGTAAAGAGAATTTATATTCAGCGAGTTCTTGCGAATATGGAAAATTGTGTGTATCAGGAGTAAATTTAGCTACAGGGATTCTATCACCAATCTTCAACAGAGACCCTTTAATCGGATATATACCATAACAACTACGCATCAAGAAAGAATGCGCAAGTGTTGCTGTAACCTGTCTTCCACTACGTGTCGTTATTTTTATAAGATTTCCATTTACAGGATGTCTTGAAATTTGAGATATGCGCGACCATTTCAATTTCTCATCGTGAGTTAAACTTACAATACTGTAATTTTCAATAGATGGAAGCAAATCGAGCACGACAGATTCATATTGGGATTCTGATCGAGATCCTGAACAAATCTTCACACGTTTTGGATTATCTTGCAACAATTTATCAATGAATTTTCCGATTTCTCCACTATATAATATATCATCTGATTTTGAATTTTTATGCATTATTTTTACAAGTGTATCGCCAGTTACACTTTGCTGTGTAGAGAGTTCACCAATACTTTGTGCTGCAATAATTCCCACCATTTCACCAGCATGTGCAATAGATTGTATAAAAGCCTTTTCAATCTCAGATATTACATAATTAAATAGTGTGAGTGGCATATGATGCTCAAATATCAGAGTCTTTGGCGATAGATAGCATCTCAGAAGAATCTGCAAGAATCGAATACCCTGGTCTTTTTGTGTAATCTTCATTTTATTTATTAAAGTATCTATCGTATTATATATATGTCCTGGCGTTAAATCTGTTGGAACTATTCCATTTATATCTACACTCTTTACTTCAGATTTCTTTGTTACTATATTAAGACGCTTAATAGCATTTCCTATAATACGTTCAAACGGAATAGGATACTGAATTTTATTATTATCTTCACCTTTGAAAATCTTTGTAATTAAATATATACGATCCTCAATGATATTATTGAAATATTCCTTAGATTTATCCATCCATGACGGATCTTTACGCATTTCCTCAATAGCTTCAGAAGTCATATGAAGATCAAGTGGATCCTCGGGACGAATATTATAAGCGACATCCATTTCAATAAGATTCATTGAAATATAAGGAATATACTGGTTTTCTATTTTTGTCCCATCCATACCGTCTTCACCATAAAGATATTGTACAATTGCACCAGTTGCATTTCTGACCGTTTGGTCATAATATATTTTATTGTCCTCCATCGCCTTCACAAGTCGTCTTTGTATATATCCAGTTTCACTGGTATCATAGCTATCTACCCCGTTTCGGACAATAAATGTGAGTGTTGATGGAACTGTAACATCATACACTTTTGGGTGTTGTTCGATTCCAATTTTTGTAATTTCTATAATTTCATCTAAGACTACATTATTATAATCTTGAAAAATTTGATGTTTATTATTTTTCAATGTTGTAAGTCTTTCATTTTTTTCATGAACTAATAAATTAATCTGTTCTGCAAATTTTTTAGCCCACTGTGCACGAATTGCTAAGTGATGCATTGGAAGAATATTTTCAGTTTCTAAATTATTTGATTGCTTTTTTGTTGTACTAAGTTTTCCAAATATTCCTAACCGATTACATAAGAATGAAATACCTTCAATTAATTTTCTCGAACAAGAACTAACATATATTGAACCATCTTGTCTTACATACCCATCACCCGAAAAATATCCTGTTATAAGTCCATTTACAAACTCATTATTTGCATTATAAGCAAAGTCAGGTACATATTTATTTTGTGCCATATGTCCTACAATTTTATGTAAAAATACAGCAAATAATGTTGTATAACCACTTACTATTGTTGTAGTTCCTTCAACTTTTCCATTTTTAGATATTTTTTTATCAGTTCTTTCAACATGCTTAATATTAAATTTATCAAACCAATTCTTAATAAACTGTTTTACATTTTCATCTTTTTTCGTAATTGTTACGTGACCTTCCACAATTGCTGCATTCCCATCTGCTAAAAACAATCCTATAAAAATACCATTATCATAATCTAATTTAAATTTATCAGGTAGCCAAGAAGTTTGACGCGATGCATGATATGGATATATAACTCCTTCTTTAATATTTTGTAAATCACATCTTCCAGATACAGCTCTTTGCAATTTAGCTTTATCAGGATATGGTAGTGTAAAAGCTCTTCCATTAGTTTTATCCCACCAACCGCGTGGGATTTGTGCATAATTATTTTTTGACTTTGCATTTTGTTCTTCCATTACTTCTTTCATTAATTTGTCTGCTTTCAAAAATTCTGTACCATGAATATATTGATTCTTTGGGAAATATATACTCATATCAACCTCATTTACAATTATAGGTGGGTCAAGTATTTCTGCAGCAACTGGTGTAAAATCACCAAGTTTTACTTCAGATGTTGGTTTTTCATGAAATTCTTTTTTTCCACTATCCCATATAATCATTGATTTTGATTCTGTTACTGTAATTTTACGTCCTCCTAGTGTTGTTATTTCATATAATTCATTCCCAGGATCATGCCGTGTTACCGCTGTTAATTCACCCCATGATACATTCCCTTTTTCATCGGCAGTTGGAATATATACTTTTGTTTTAAGATTTAATAATTCCATTTGTCGATCTTCGTAATGTTTAACATCTGCTTTATTTTCAGGATTATCTAAATGTGAATCTATCCAATCTCCGATCATTACATCCTTAGAAACACCATCTTCTATTATAATGATCGCCGTGTCACGAATGACACTTTTAACCGCTGTCGGTTAGTCTTCTAGTTTTCACTAGAAGCCGGATCGTACCTTAAGCCATCACTGCGAATGATTAGTTCGCTCTGACCCACTATTTACCGATCTCTGAATAGATACCATACTCTTATCATAACGAGTTTAGGTATTCTACTGCGGATTGCCCAATCTTTATCCTTATTACCTTTGGGTACGGCAATTAACCGTGTTCCTTGATATATTTTCATATATCAAGTGGTAGATAAAGCTCTAAGGGTGTTCCCGCAACCAATAGTGTTGCACGAGATTTAAAAACCTCGTACTAGGGAGTAACACGCTTTTAACGCTCCCTGTTATTGACCAGCAATTAATCAATAAGTCCTTCACGACCACCCATAGCATGAAAGAATACTTCTTGTGGAGAAAGTCCACTAATGAAAGAATTCTCTACAAATCCACGTGCATCTGGGCCATCGTCGTATTTTGTAAAATGAGGAAGTGTGCGGTCTGTAAATCCATAGGCAACACGTTTGCCATCGACATTCTGTTGACCAACACAAGCAATAATTTGAGCAACATTGGTTTCTTTACCTTTAGAGCCCGATTTAACCATATTTATCATGCGATTTGTTCTTTCACCAATATCTTCAAGACCAATCTTTCCAACTTTATTCGTTAATTCGTTAAGAACATTTAGAATTTCTCTTTCAAAGAAATCTTCATTACTGAAAATACTCTTGTTTTCCATATTTCCTTTCAGAACTTCTTGTACTTTCAAATATGCCTTTGCTTTGTATTGTGAAATAGTCTCTTTTAATTTCTTACTTGTAGTTTTATCAGTAACCAAGTCACTTATACCAACACTGAATCCCGCTGTTGTTAGCCATCTACATATGAGTCTTTGTGTATTATCAAGCAATCTGCGTACTTCAAAAGGACTATAATCGTGATATAAAATTGGTATGAGTCCTTTACTCAGTGCATGAAAAACTGTTTTATCAATACACCCTTTTCCAGTTATTTTACTATTTGTTATTTGAAATTTATCACCAGCCTTATTTTTCATTTCAATAAAAAGATGTGGTGGTAGAATTTGAGAATATGCCTGTTTTCCTGTAAAAAATCCTGTTTCTTCGTCGCCTGCAATTGGTAATTTTCCATTAAAATAACTATTTACCATCTGTAAATTCGCCATTGTTTTATCATGGATTCGTGTCCATTCTTTTGTAATTCTGAAAGAGCCCAACATAGTATCTTGAACGACTTCAAGAATTGGTTTACCATCTCTTGGTGCTATAATCATATATGGAACTGCTGCAAGATCTATTAATTCATTCATTGTTTGTACATTTTGTGATGCAAATAAATTCATTTCATCCCCGTCGAACGCCGGGATCCTCATGGTTTCCCAAGAGGGCGGACTATACCTTAAGCAACTTCTGGCTGATTAGACCATCATTAGTTACCGATCCTCATCTAGTCTCTGAACCTTCTCCATATCCTATCGCTTTTTCATAACGGATTTAGGAGCTTGGCTGCGGATTGCCCAATCTTCAACATTTTTACCGTGCTCAATTGCATTTCACAACAAAGCGTACCTCTGATTTTTCTCCAGAGCCAGCATAGTGTTTCCATCTATGCCTTGGTAGTTGAAGCTCCAGACGGTGTTGTTTCGTCTGTCTTATTTAAGTTAGGGGTTTCCCGCAATTTGGGGATCTCGCATAAAGCATTTTACTAACACTTTATACTAGACGATTATATCAAGGGTAAGATTACACTGTTTCCCCTAATAGGTTTTCTTACCAACCTATTAAGCAGTCGCCTGTTGCTGACATCGACACACACCATTATAGTGCGATTTTTCTATCAGCATTGTACCCGTTTGTGACTAGTACGGGTAAGCGAAATGTTTGATATGGCATAATTTTTACTTTATGACACATCATACTCATTTTATGAAGAGATGGTTGACGATTAAATAGAATATAATCATTATCTCTCAAATGTCTGTCAACAATATCGCCGTATTTCAAATTATTCGCGATTTTATCACGGTCAGCATATTTCAGTGTTATAGTTATTCCATCATCGATAAGTCTCACATATTTCGCACCCGGCCACTCATCCGGACCATTTAAAATCAATGCCTTCAATTCCGCTATATTATATTCATTTGTGATCTCGGGAAATGTTATATTCATCGCAATTCTGAATGGAACACCCAATTCGTCCAAACTAATATAAGGATCTGGCGTAATCACTGAACGCGCAGATTGATCTACACGTTTACCATTCAGATTACCGCGAATACGTCCCTCCTTCTTCTTAAGACGATCAGCGACTGATTTCAATTTACGCCCATTACGTTGTTGTGCAACAGGCAAACCAGGTATAGTATTATCCATAAATGTAGCTATATGATATTGAATTAAATTGATTAGAACTCGCAACTGATCCTCTGTGCCTTTTCCACTATCAATTTTAGATTGCAATTGATTATTATATTTCAAAATATCACTTAATTTATGTGTTAAATCATCTTCGCGACGTTGTCCATTATCTTCAATAATACTTGGCCGAACCGCAGGAGGTGGCACAGGCAATACTGTACATATCATCCATTCTGGTTTATTCCATCGTACGTGAAATCCCATGAGTTCAATATCTTCGTCAGTAATACGTTGGAATATTTTCAGGATTTCACTCGGTGACATTTCTTTATTTACTGTTTCTTCCGCAGTTTTCCATTCAGCAATGATTTTCATAGGAGACTCTTTCAAATATCGAGTAGGCTGTTTTGCACGACATCCACTTTCTATATCCGTCTGTTCTTCAGTACAATCATCTCCGCATCTCTTGTTAATTTTTGGATTAGAACATAGAAGCACAAATGCATCCCATCTCTTTTTTGGATTTTTAATTGTTTTAATACGTAAAATTTCATTCCGAAATACAGTTGATGATCTCATTGATGCAAATGGTCTTGAGCATCTAAAACATATGCATTTTAGTAATTTTCGAATCATATCAAAGAACATTGGGTGAAATACAGGCATTGCCAATTTAATATGCCCGAAATGTCCCGGGCAAAATAAATTCTTTTGTTCACATGTACTGCAATTTCTGTTATGTTCAAGTGTTCCCATGCGCGGATCAAATAATCCACTAATAACTGGTTCATTTCCAGAATATGTATCTGTTTTTGTTACTTCAACTACGGACCTTTGCAATATTTCTTCAGTGCCAAGAACACTGAATTGAACCCTTTTCACAACATCAATTCTCTGATTATATGATAACTGTTTATATATAGACATACTACAAGTATGCCCCTTCTTTACACGTAGATTATATAATTATAATGCTCTTTATATGCTTTTTCTTTTTTTCTTTTTATATAAGGATATACTGTGAAAATATATGCAGAAATCATTTTTTATTTTCCACTTAAAAAAATGAATGGTATGTATATAATATAATAGTATGGTTCGGATGAAGAATAATAATAAGCACCCTATGAAGTTACGTTCAGAAAACAAACCCAAAGGGAAAAAAACATATATTCCATCACCTCCCGATTCATCATCATCATCGTCAGATTCAGAAGGAGATGAAGAAAAACTTGAGAAAGAACCCGAGGATGCCGAGAAAGAACCTGCTGATCCTGACGCTGAAGATGCCGAGGACGCTGAAGATGCCGAGGACGCTGAAGATGCCGAGGACCCTGAGGACCCTGAGGACGCAGATGACCCAGATTACAATGGAGAAGAATATGATAATGAATACGACGATTATGATGAGTATGATGAATACGATGAAGAAGATGATGAAGAAGATGATGATGATGATGATGATGATGATGACGATGAAGACGCCGATGAAGACGCCGATGATGACGCCGATGAAGACGCCGACGATGAAGATATAATTATGCCAGAATATAAAAGTAAAGGTAAAAAATCACGTGGTCGTGGACAACAAGGAAATGTAGTTGTTGTTATTGGAGGGAATATGCCGCAATCTATGAGAAACAAGAAAAGAAAACACAAAGATTGCGGGTGTACCGCTGAAGAATTAGAAGATTCATTTAGTCACGAAGAACAATCCTATTGGGATAAACTTGAGAAATCTGAGAGAACTCGAATTATGGAACAATTTAAGAAAGTGCGCGAAAGCAATACATCTGGAAAAATACCCATGCGCTTTAAACTTATCGATACTGACATGGATATGCCTACCAAAAATCTCCTTATTGCAAAGATTGACCAATTTAATAATATGAGCGAAAGTTCTGGAGAATACTTTAAACTTCGCAATTGGTTGGGTGCTATATCGCGCATCCCTTTTGGGAAAATAAATCCTCTCCCTATTAAACCATCAGATACTATTGAAAAATGCAGTGATTTTTTAAAAAATACGCGTGAAAAAATGGACCAAACCGTATATGGGCATTTTGAAGCAAAAGACCAAATTATGAGAATTATGGCTCAATGGATTTCTAATCCAACTTCTCAAGGACACTGCATTGGTATCCAAGGTGCAATGGGTACAGGCAAATGTTTAGCATATGGAACGGAAATTATTATGTATAATGGAAAAATAAAACAAGTTCAAGATATTGAAGAAGGTGATTTATTAATGGGTGATGATTCATCGCCAAGAACTGTATTAGGTCTTGGAAGAGGTAAAGATACAATGTATGAAATATCAAATGCTCAAGGAGATAAATATACTGTAAATAGCGAACATATATTATCTTTAAAATATACTGGTCATAATAAAATATATGATAGAAAAAATAAAAACGCATATATATTATCACAATATAATGGTGAAAAAATTGTAAAAAAACATTTTTCTTATAAAGATAAAACGAAAGAAGATGTCTATAAAGAATGTGAAAAAATTCTATCAAAACAATCAGATATTATTGATATATCCGTTAAAGATTATTTAAAATTACCAAAATCTCAAAAACAAGCATTAAAAGGATATAAAGTACCAATTGAATTTACTGAGAAAACTCTAGAAATTGACCCATATATGCTCGGTATTTGGCTCGGTAGCGGTGACAAAACAAATAAAGAGACCGATGGAGGGCCTGATGGAGTATTAACTAAATATAATTTAATGAATAATAAACATATTCCTGATGATTATAAATATAATTCAAGAGAAAATAGATTAAAATTATTGGCAGGAATCCTTGATAGTAATAGTGACACACTTGCATATGATAATGAAAAATTATTAGATGATATAATATATTTATCAAGATCCCTTGGATTGTCTTGTTATAAAACTGGAGAAGCAGGGAAAATGATAATTAATAGTGCCTGTACAGGCGTAGGTGCATGCGTAGGTGCAGATATTGATAAAATCTCTACTTTGTCTAATTTGTCGAATCGCAAAAAAACGCATGAGAAAAGGCATAGTAAAAATCCATTAGTAAGTTCTATAAATGTTAAAGAACTTACGGAAGATAATTATTATGGATTTGAACTCGATGGGAATGGTAGATTTGTATTAGGTAACTTTATTGTAACTCATAATACGAGTTTAGTAAAGGAAGGAGTTTGCAAGGCACTCGGTCTTCCTTTCGGATTTATTGCACTTGGTGGAGCAACTGATGGTTCGTTTCTTGATGGACACAGTTTCACATATGAAGGTTCTACATATGGCAAGATCGCTGAAGTACTTATGAAAACACAATGTATGAATCCTGTAATATTCTTTGATGAACTTGATAAAGTATCAACAACACATCGTGGTGACGAAATTATAGGTATACTTACACACTTAACAGATAGCACACAAAATGAGAAATTCAATGATAAATATTTCGGTGAAGTTGATTTAAATCTCTCTAAATCGCTTATAATATTTAGCTACAATGATGAATCCAAAATTAATCCGATTCTCAAGGACCGCATGATTACTATTCATGTGAAAGGATATAGTCCTGATGAAAAACTGAAAATCGCTAAAGGATATCTTTTACCGCAAATATTAAAAGAATATAATATCGGCGAAGACCAAATTATATTTAATGAAGACGTATTAAATCTAATCATATCTAAAGTAAAAGAAGAAGAAGGCGTTCGTAATTTGAAACGCGGCATTGAAGCACTCATTAGTTGGGTAAATATGATGAGATATACTGAGAGTGATAATTATACATTCCCATTTACTATAACATCTGAACATGTTAATAAATATCTCAAAAAATCTGAGAGTAATATATCATTAAGCATGATGTACCTATAAAACTCTGAAAATTTTTAGATTATCCATAATTAGATATGAAGAATATAATAATTACATTTGCATTAATAATTACTTTATATTACTTCTATGGATTTATAAAACGTGAAAATTTTGTTTCTCAAGAAATAAGTGACTTAAATTACCAGAGAAATACAAATAAAGTCACTTTTCTTACCGCAGAACAAACTAAAAATTATATATTAGAAGACGGCGATACATATATACACGATTTATCTCAATGGGACCTCTTTGCCAGAAAAATAGATTCAACTGATGATTATAAAATTGCATCTGCTCATACATCTATGAATTTTACAAATGAACAAAAAGACCGATTTAGCAAAGCGACAATTGCCGCTGATGCATTTTTTAATACTATACATACTACACATACTACAAATATTGATAGTATTGACGGAAACAAAATCGCAAATATACCATGGATTTTTGCTATGACAGACGGGACTGTTTATGAAGATGGGTTGCCTCACACACGTGGTAATATAATTTTCGTTTCTAATAATATTACAGAGACACCTGATTATTTAATAAAAACATTTATACATGAAAAGATTCATATATATGAACGTATGTATCCTGCAGATATAGATCAATTTCTTATAAAAAATCGATATACCCGTGTTAAAAGAAGATATGGAATACCGCGAATTCGGGCGAATCCAGACTTAGATGAATGGGTATATGTTGATGAAAAAAATGGGAAAGAACTGATGGCACTCTATTCTTCTGATAAACCCCATAACATTACGGATGTCATATTAAATGACACTGCACTCGAACATCCTTACGAATTACTTGCTTATAAAATTGCAGATTTATATAAATAATTTAAGTATTATATTAAAAGTGTTATATTATTATAAAGAATGTCAAGATCAAGATCACAATCAAAAGAATTACACCTTTGCACATTTAAAACGCCCATTAATAGCTATAGGTAGTTAATTGATAAAGTATAAAAATTGATTTTATTTTTATATATAATATAAAACATTATAGATAATGGCTTGTTTCAAACTAGGATATATTTATATTAGAAATCATTGGTCTTACCAAAATTATCGTAAAGTTGGTGAAACTCATAATATTCCTGATAGAGATTCTTGTTATATTACTGGAGAACATAAAAGAGGATATTTTGAAGTAGTTTATGAAGTTCCATATTATCAACGAAAGACTATAGAAAGATTATTGCAAATAGAGTTCAAACATTTAAATGATAAATATGACGGTGGTACTGAATTTTTCAAACAAGATATATTATATCTAATTGAACCTTTTTTTGAAGAAAAAAGAATAAAATATAAAAAATTAACTCCTTCCGAAATTGATAAACTATTAAGACCAAATAGAATTAAAAATACCATAAAAAAAATCAATGTTAAATCTTTAATACATGCACTTAAAACTAATAATAAAATTATTAATTATATACCACGAGATGACCAAAAACTTATTATTGATAAGTCGTTAATACATTTTCAAAATAATAGTAAAGGTTTATTAGTTCTCATTTGTGGTATTGGTAAAACATTAATATCATTATGGATTACACAAAAATTAAATTGTAATTGTATTATAATTGGTGTTCCTAATATATTATTATTAAAACAATGGGAAAAAATTATACTAAGTTTATTTGTAAATATTAATTATTTAATTGTTTCATCCGGTATAAATGAAAATGATATTATTGATTTTTTACAAAATAATACTAATAAATGTATTATTATTACAACATATTCATCATCTCATAAAGTTTTAAGTGCAACTAATAAAATTAAATTTAAATTTAATATGAAATTGAATGACGAAGTACATCATTTAACATCTAATAATCCTGATGAAAAGGAAAGAAAAACTTATATTAATATGTTAAAAATAGAATCTGATAAACAATTATCACTTACAGCAACATTAAAAGTTTTAGAAAGTTGTAATCAACAATTAAGAGATGAAGATATAATTATTTCAAATGATAATATTAAATTTTTCGGTGAAATTATCGATAGAAAATGTTTATTATGGGCGATTGATAATAATATTATATGTGATTATATAATTCAAACAATTATTACAGATGAAGAACAATTAGATGAACATTTAGATAAATTTAACATAACTGATGATAATGATAAGCGTTTATTTTTAAGTGCATTTGCATCACTTAAAAGTATATTTGATAATCATTCACATCATTTACTAATATATTCAAATAATACTGAAAATTCTAAAAAAATAATAAAATTTATTAAATTATTAATAGATAATAATTACTTTGTTATAGCAAATATATTAATAGCAAATTATGACAGTACTATAAATGTAAATGAACAAAATAAAATTATTGATAATTTTCAAAAAAGTAAATATGGAATATTATCATGTGTATATTGTTTAGGCGAAGGGTGGGATTTACCATTATTAGATGGTGTTGTATTTGCAGAAAATATGACTTCTAATATTCGTATTATTCAATCAGCTTTACGAGCAAGTAGAAAAAATATAAATGATAATAGTAAAAAAAACAAAATAATATTACCATTATTAAATAAAAATGATTGGTTAGATGATAATTCAGATTTGAAAAAAATTAGAGAAGTTGTATATCAAATGGGATTAGAAGATGAAACTGTTGAACAAAAAATAAGAGTATCAAAAATTGAAATTAAAAAACAAGATAATAAAAAACAGATAGAAAAAAAAAATATTATAGATGATTTAGGTGAATATAATGAAGAATTAACAAAACAGTTAAAATTAAAAACAGTTAGAAGAATTGCATTAGGTATTACTTATGAAAAAGCAAAAAAAATAATAATAGAGAAAAATATTAGAAATAAAGAAGATTATTATAAATTATGTGAAAAAGACAATAGATTATCAACAGAACCAGATATAATATTTAAAGGACAATTCAAAGGTTGGATAGATTATTTAGGTATTCAAAAAGATTATTATACTTTTGAAATATGTAAAATAAAAGTGAATGAATATATTACAAAATATCCAGAAATAAAAACAAATTATTTAGAATTATCTTTAATTAGCTCGGAATTATCAAAAATAGATAAATTATTTCCACCAGATGGTTTATGGGTTGAATATTATAATATTAAAGATTTAAGAGATATTATTACTATTAAATCTACAAAAAAGAAATCAGGTGTTATTATTTAACACAAATTATCGGTTGATAATGTATTAATACTTATATTATCATCATTTATATTATCTAATTCATTAATAGTTATAAATTCATTTATAAATTCTTTAACAGCAATTATATTTAGATTATCACTTAATGAATGAAAATCATTTATATAATTCTCATAATTATTGTTATAATCATTATCATTTGAAAATGCATTTTTCAAATTTATTAAAGATTGATTAACTCTTTCATTTATTTTTATTATATCATTTGATAATGCTTTATCTATAAATTCAATAATTTCTTTATCATAAAATCTCCGAGTTATATAACTTTTACTTTTTATAAATGTAAAAGTATCTACACATTTTTGTATGTATGATGCCTTACCCATTATAATCAATATATTATAATATATCTTTATATAATGTCTTATATAGTCAAAAGTAAAATTTACTTTTTGTATAAAATGTCTAAAAATTGAATTTTATTTTATATAAAGGAATAATATCTTATATAGTATATATAGCGATGGCAGAGTATGTTTGCGATTTATGCAAGAAAATTTTCAATCAAAAAATTGATTTTACAAGACACAAAAATAAAAAATCTCCTTGCATCTCATTGAATGAAATGCAACAACTTGCTCAAACAAAAGAAGAAAAAAGTGATATTAAATCTCAGCTTATAAGTGTATTTAAAAATTGTTTAAATATATTAAGAGATAATGAAGGTTTAACTGGTGAAAAAGCTTTGAGAAATTTATCATATCTATTAATTCTAAAATTACTTGAACCACATCTTGGAACAGAAATAAATATTGATGAATATGAATATGATTTTTCACATATTGAAGATAATGCAATTGATAAACATAAGAAGAAATTACTTTCAATAGTTCGCTTTTCTAATTTATCAAAAGAAAAAGAAGATAATATTCCAACTAATATGAAATATTTATGGTCTGATATATTGTCTGTACATCCTATTACTAAAAATATTTTCTTGAAAGATAAGACATTTGATATTCAACATAAAAATACATATACAAAATTAATTACTAAATTAGTTTCATTAAATATATCAAATACTGATTATGATATATTAGGAAATGCATATGAGGAAGTTATTCAAGATATTATGACTGGTAAAGTTCTTGGTCAATTCTTTACGCAACCATTAATTAAAAAGATGATGGTTAAATTAATTAATCCTCAAATACATCTTGATGGTAAAATAGATTCTTGTGGCGATCCAACGATGGGGACAGGAGGATTTTTAATTACATATTTACAATATATTTTAGAACAAGCAAAAACAAAAAATATAACTCCTGATTGGAATTTTATAAAAACAGAAGGACTATACGGAAAAGAACTTGAACCAGATACTTATCAATTAGCAGTGTCAAATATGTTAATTTCTTCAGGTCATATGTTTGAACAATTAGAAAGAGGAGATAGTATAAGAAAACCAATTGAAAGAAAGTTTGATAATATTCTTGCTAATCCACCATTTGGAATTAAAGGATTAAAATATGATGATTTTGAAAGTCCATTAAAATCTGAATATATACCAATCAAATCAGATAATGCAGTATCATTATTTATACAAGCAATAATATATATGTTAAAAATAAATGGAAAATGTGCGGTAGTATTACCAGATGGACAAGATTTATTTAGTAAATCTAATACAACTTTAATAGCTATAAGAGAATATTTAATGAAAACATGTGATTTGAAAGAAATTATATATTTACCATCAGGTATATTTACATATACATCAATTAAAACATGTGTATTCTATTTTATTAAGAAAAAAGAAGGAACTGAAGTATTAGATACAAAAATTAAATTGTCAAAAACAAATAAAGCAAAAGAAACTGGGAGAGATTATAAATTTACAAAAACTCATCAAACAACAAAAGTAAAATTCTATGATTTTAATCCATATGAAGATATAAAGAATTTACTAGTTGAAGTTCCAATTGAAAAAATAGCATCAAATTCATATGTATTAAATTATGCAGAATATATGAAAGAAGAAGAATATAATGAAGAAGAATATAGTGATGATATAGAAGTAAAAACACTTGAAGAAGTGTGTACATTTAATATTGGTGGAACTCCATCCAGAAGTAATGAAGATTATTATAAAAATGGAACAAATTTATGGATTTCTGTAAGAGAATTAAATGGAGGTATTATTAATGATACTACAGAAAAAATTACTGATGAAGCAGTTAAAAATAGTAGTGTGAAACTATTTGATGTTGGAACAATATTATTCTCATTTAAATTAAGTATTGGGAAAACAGGTATAGTAGGAACACCTATGTATAGTAATGAAGCAATTGCTGGAATAAATACAAAAAATAAAAATATATTATTAAATAAATATTTATATTATTATTTAAGAATAAATGACTTTAAGCAAAAAGGAGCAGGAATACTTGGTCAAGGATCATTAAATAAACAATCATTGGCAAAATTAAAAATAATTATTCCATCTATTGAAAAACAAAAAGAAATTATTAATAAAATGGAACAGATTGATAACGATAATAAAAATTTAGAAGAACAAATAAAACAAAATACAAAAAAAGCAAAAGATATTATATTAGGACTTGCAAAAATTAATGATTAATTAGACCACCAAAAAATTATTTGTAGAGCTACTAATGGGCGTTTTAAATGTGCAAAGGTGTAAAATCACAATTACAATTAAATAGATTTTTACATAATATCGGTCATTTAAATTATGCTAATTTAAATTCACAAAATTTAAAAGCAATTATAGAACATAATAAGAAAATAGCAGAAGAAAAAAGACAGCAAGCCGAGGCAAAAAACCAACAAGAAAGATTAAAATTTCTTTCGAAGAAGGAATCTAGAATGAGAGATCCTCCTTCGAATAGAGGTGGTAAAAAGAAGAAAAAAATACCAAAAAATTCTTTAGAAAATCGCACAAAAGATCAGTTGGTAGAAACTGCCAAGAAACGCGGTATAAAAGGAACGAGTAAAATGTCAAAAAATGAAATTATTTCACAGTTACGTAAATAAGAATAAATATATTTAGTTATATAAGTTTAGTATTAATATTATCAATATGAGTAAAGATATGAATATCGTCGGCACCAAAGAATCCGGGGTACCTGCCTTCATTAATGTAGCTGATATTGAATATGTTCTGCAAAATGCACCAGTAGACGCGACATTTGAAAATGCTAAGAATGCATTAGAAAAAACCGATAATAATCTAATTGAATCTATTGCTCTTCTATGGAATATTGAAAAACCCGTCGAAAAGCCAAAAACAAAATATGACGAATTTAGAGATATTTGCGATTCATTTGATACAGAAATGGAGAAATATATGAAAGAAAATTCCGCAAAAAACTCAGGAAAGGTAGAAGTTAATCCTATTCCTCAAGAGAATAAGTGTTAAAACGCTTGAAGCGCTTGAAGCGCTCTAAGCGCTCTAAGCGCTCCATATCTTCAATATAATCTATTAATTCAATTATTTTTTCAATTATAATATCCCATTTATTCTTTATTCGAATAGCAACACCCATTCTTCGGCCCCCTCTTATTATGGGGTTGTACTTATTTTCATTTTTTCATGACTCAGATCATGTATAGTATCCCATTTTTTATTGTTAGATAGTGAAAGATCGGCCCATGTTATAATTTTTGTTTTTATATTTATACTGATAAATCTCTCATTACAATGTCTAATCTTGAAACGGTCTAATTTAATAACGATGGTTTCTTCATCTTTCCATTTTATATATTCATAAAATTCTGGATCTAGAAATTCATAATAGTTAAAATCATCAGTCATCAATATAAATGATATATTACTATATTTAAATAGTGTCTTTCTATAAAAATAAGGGCGCGTTTTACCATCGTGAAGAACTGTAATACTTGGATTCTGATTTATTGTATTTTCTTTATGAACAATGACAACATCTTCTAAAATAATATATTCTTTATTACTGTCATTACTGTCAACGCTAATTCTTACAAATGAACGCACTTTTTCCCAAAAGAGAGTGATACACCACATTTATTTTCATTTATATTCATTTATTTTCTAAAAATCATTTTTTTTCTCATTTTTCCTGCTACCATACCATAGTACTATTACGAAAAGTACTAACTATAACAGCAACATCAAGATAAGTATCGTTATTGTAAGTGTATTTGATTGTTTAAGTTTATCAAAAAAATCGTGCGATATATAATTAATAAGTTTATCAAGAAATTTTAGCTTACGATTCGGTCCCACCAGCATTAATACCTTTGATATAGATGTTGGGACCTTTCTTGTGTATATTAGTAATACCTTTGATATAGACGGGGGGACCTTTGTTTTTCCAACGTGCATCGGCCTCCTCAGTGGGGGGCCGACCAGTTCTGTACTTTCTCGTTTTAATCTTACCAGTGCTGGTTCCTATAGGTGGCTTTGGCACCTGTACTATACCTAACGCTTGTGCCAACTCTATGCCTTTTCCCGTAACACCACTAATTATATCATCTAGATTAGGGGTATCCCTGTATTTATCTATAACATATTGTACTGCTTCAACACCACCTGCATTCTTAATTTCTTCTATAACATTATAAGTATTTCCTTCTAAATTTCCGTTTGCCAAATAATATAATACATCAATTCCCTCTAATTGAACCATCATATCATATTCATTATCATCCTTATTATTATTCATACCATTTATAATAGCATTAATACCTTTTTTTTTAATTATTTCGTTTAATATAGAACCATTTATATATCCAAGAGTCAATAGTATATTAAATCCTATATATTGTATACGATTATTTTTAAGATGTTTTTCCATGGCTGTCAATATAGTAGTAATACCATTATTCTTCTGTATTTCTTTCTTTGCAGATTCGTTGTTATTTGCAATTGCTATCAGCGAGTCCATTCCAGAGTACTGAATATTCTCATTGTTTTGAAAAGCCTTCATTGCTTTAAGTATAGATTTAATGCCACCCTCTTCCATTACTTTTTCCTGTTGGTTTAGTATGTCATTATCTAATTCTTCTTCTGACTTAGCGGAATTACCGGAATTAGAACTCATAGGTCCCAAAGCCACACAGCCATACTCTTGAATATTAGCATCACCAGGATGATTATTCATTGCGGCTATTACAGCTTTTATAGAATTTATATCAGCCCCAATATACGAAATAATGCCCAATGTCTTACATCCCTCGAATTGCATAAGGGTATCATCTTTGAAATTTTCCATAGCATGTAATATTGCTTCCCTGCCACCTAAATGTAATATTATATACGTTGTATAAGCATATTCCTCTGGTTCTGAAATAAACCATGCCATCCTATACAGTGCTCGGCAACCAGATTGCTGGACATTAACATTATTAATATGTTTTTTCATAGCAGTAATCACTACATATATACCACCGGCATCTACTACATTTTTCCGAATTTCAAAATCATTATCAGAGTTTATTATTAAATTGTTTAATTTATTGCAACCATCCACTTGAGCTTGTGCGTTATTTATAGACAAAACCATTTGTCCTACCGTATTTTCAATGATATTTTCGGGGGTATCCGGATCAGGAGGGCCAGGACCAACTCTATTGCCCTTAAATAAATTACTAACACGAGCACTAGCACTAGCACGAGCACGAGCACGAGCACGAGCACTAGCACTAGCACGATCACTAGATTTCGATAATTTAAGAGCACTAGCATTAGCACGATCAATAGTTCTCTTACTAATAAGAGCAATATCTGTTGTATTACTAAAACGGCCACTGCCGATTTTCATATCTAATATATTTTTAACCTTAGCAAAAGCATTTTTATTCTTACTGTCTTGTAATTCTGCAATGACTCTCTTGTAATTTGTTTTATTAGTATGCGCAAATTCTATTATTTCTTTTAAAATCAATTCTTTTTCTTTCGATTTACTTAAACGTAAATTATTAAATAATTCGTTGATATCCTTCTTCATTAATATTAATATATATAATATATTAAAAGATTTTTATTTCGTGTTTTTCTTTTATTTTTATTTAAAGAATATTGAGTTATCATTATTAAACCTATTATGGCAGCAGCAATACCTCCATCCACAAATGTTGAAAATACCCTAGAAATTAAAACTGTTCAAGCATCGACTTTTAAACAAGTCATAGATGCTCTGAAAGAAATACTTATGGATGTTAATCTTGAATTTGACGAAACTGGCATGAAAGTTGTAGCTCTCGATAATACTCATGTTGTTCTCGTTCATTTAAAATTAGAGGCCGATAGATTTGAGAAATATTATTGCGAAAAACGATTATATGTCGGCATTAATATGCTAAAACTCCATTTACTTATTAAAACTATTAGTAATAATGACGTTCTCACCATCTTTGTAGAAGGAAATGACCAAAATCATTTAGGTATTCAAATAGAAAATCCTGATAAAAATATGAAAACTGTCTATAAATTATCAATGTTAGATATTAATGTATTAAATATCAATATCCCTCCTGCAGATTTTCAAACAGTTATTACAATGCCTTCCGTTGACTTCCAAAAAATTATTCGCGATATGCACAATCTCGCAGATTTTATTGAAATTCGTAATGTAGGCAATCAAATCACTTTCAGTTGCAAAGGAGATTTCTGCAGTCAAGATACTATACTCGGAACCGAAAAGAACACCACAATTTCAATCACAAAAAACGCAGAAAATGAACACGAAATTATACAAGGTCTCTTTAGTCTAAAATATCTAAGTACTTTTACAAAATGCACGAATCTCAGTAATGTGGTTGAAATATATATTAAAAATACATATCCTCTCATATTATGCTATCAAGTCGCTAACCTTGGTATGATTAAACTATGTCTCGCGCAAAGTGAAAATGCGGCTTAAACGCCAAAAATAATTTATTTATATATTATGGGAATAGTATTTTACAATTTCCCGGTTCTGACAATAGCTCAGTTGGTAGAGCGTGAGACTGTAGTAGTTATTACTGCGTGCCATAATAGTGCGCACTCATCTAAGAGTTATCTCTTGGTCACCGGTTCGATTCCGGTTTGTCAGATAATGTCATTTTTATATCCGATAATCTCATTTCCTGAGAAATCATAGAGCACATTTGATTTTGTCATATCAATAATACCCAATGTATATGTATTGAATTTCTTCAAATCATCGATGACCCTTTGCGTTCCATAGAACTCATGCTGAATAACTGGTCCAGTGAAACCATGTCCCAGTGTACAACAGTCAATACCATTAATATTAATCATATGCTTTGAATCAAGAATGAAATTATATACAAGCCGATTTTTCAAAGTTCGACGGATCTTGCATTTATTCGGAAAAATCCATTCATTATTCATATAAATCGGATGCCATGGAGTAATTTCGAGATTATAATCAATTATTATTGTGTCACAATCGTGGAATACTATAACACACTCAATCTTTGCGCCATTCTCGAGAACATCTCCTTTCTTCAAATCTTTGATGTTCGCAAGTGTTTCATTTTGCAACATAACAGTGCCGTAGCCGCCAAAGCAGCCACCCTGTGCATTGTTATAAGATTCCCAGAACTGATTCTGCGAAACTGGCGGAGAATATGCGGCTGCTGCTGTCGCCGTAATTTTCAGTGATGGCTGAGGAATCTCAATAGTATTTGCAATTTTATCAATTATTTCACGAGTCTTTTTAATCTCCACAGATTCATACATCTTTGGACCAGGGTCCTTGAAATTCAAGCAATCGCGATTCGTATGTGCAGTAGTGAGAGACCTGATATAATGCAATCCCCATCGATTAATACTCTGCTGCGACTCGAAACCTGTAGCAATTTCTCCAGTCATATCTTCGATAATTGGATGTTCAGATATAATCTCATATGCTTGCGATACAGAATCGCGAAGAATCTCCTGACATTTTGTAATATTAATAGTAGCATATTTCAACATATCATTCATAGATTTGAGAATATTTGTTCGCACAATTTCTGAAACAACACTTTCATTGTTGTAAATAATAGACTTTGTAACAGGAATATCTACTATGCCGTTATCCATAGATTCATATTTAATTGAACTTATATTGGAGAAATCTGAAAAATCACACAAGAAAGTCTTATTCTGTCCATACTTGATAGTTCCAAGATAATTCGTTTTTCCATTTATAGATTGAACTGTAATATTCTTTCCAATGATATTCTTCTCATTTGCAAGAAGATTTACCCAGGAAGTAATCATCATACTTCCATCTGGAATAAAGATGAAAGAACCGCCATATTGTCCATCATTCGTGAGATCGACGAGCAGTTTGCTTTTAATATCATATCCAATGCCGATAGTATGAAGCCGGCAGGTATTCTTCATTTCAATACGATAATCCTTCAGGCTCTGTACTTCACCATTTGCAGGAGAATTCGAAGGTTCTCCATCAGTAATCATGACAACAGTGGCATCACCGAGTTCCTTAGAAGTCTTGTTTGCAGCATCCATGGCCGCCTTCAGTCCTTTCCAAAGTTCAGTGCATCCACGAGGCTCAATCTTGCTTACTGATGCCATCGCTTTCTTCTTTCCATCAGCATTCATTGCAGTCCTCGGCAAAACTGTTTCAATCAGCGAATCATATGTAATAATCTCGAGAGTATCGTCTGCACCAAGAGAATTCGCTACAATTGAAATACTATGTTTTGCCAAATCATTCTTGGAATAATACTTTGTGATTTCATCACCATTGGTGTTTGCTGCCGCATTCATTGAACCAGAACGGTCATACGAAATAATGATGTTTACACTTTTCTTGGGACCATCAGTAGGTGGAATAAGCGTCCCAACAATTTGATCATTAATATCAGATTTCTCGAACTTCAGCTGAATCGTAGAAGATGAAGTCATTGTATACCTTATGTGTATAATTACAAAAATACATTTTTTAAATTTCATTTTTTTATAAAAATCAATAAATTTTATTTTTGTTTACTTTACTTGTTTACTTTACTTGTTTACTTTACTTGTTTACTTTACTTGTTTACTTTAGTTTATTCAGCGTGTAATATGTGCCAGCGAATTCCCATTATATTATTCTTAAACCATACAAATTTTGCGCCTATTTGTAGCTGTTTTGTTATTATACCTGTATTTGAATGATGAATATCAATATCAGCCAGTCCTGTATAAACACCAAGTGTATTTTGATATCCATTTCGCCCTCGCATTTCGCTTCTCAATATATATGAAGGAAGTTTAACAGTTATCATACGTTCAATTGTATGAATTTTATCAATTATATTTAGATTTTCAAGTACAAGAATTACACGACGATGATTTATACGATTATTTAAAGGATTATATCTTTCAATAATTTTAAAAGTATCTTTAAAAACTATTGCTTTTGCCTCCCTATTCTTCTTAATAAAACTGAAATTCTCTGAAGTTAATCTATATATAGTACGTCCTACAGTATATTGTGCTATTTCATGCAACATAACATTCTCTTCAGAAATATCCCAATCATTATAATTATATTCACACTCAGCCTGTAGCTGTAATTGTTCAATATTTATTTGTTGGCCTAGATTGTCTAGGTTGTCTAGGTTGCCCACATTTCCATGGTTGTTGTTATTAATTATCCGTGTATTGGGTCTAGCATATAGACCATCAGAATCAAATAAATTATTGATATTCGCATTGGCATTGGTATTTGCATTATCATTAAAGAGAGTGTTAAAGAATGTTTCCATTTGAGATGCAACACCACTTTCTAAGTACTCTGCAAGTGGGCGAAATATAATCGGTTTTTTTGTAACTTTTACACGACATATAGGACATTTTATTTGACGTGAAATATTCTGTATTCCGCGAATACATCCTGAGCATAGATTGTGTCCACATTCAATGAGTGCATATACACCAACTTTATCTATACATACAGGGCATGTTATAGATTCCAGTAATTTTGACGAGGACTCCATTATTGATTTAATGATAAAATTAAGTTTCATTTTTTTACATTTTGCGATTCTTTTTCTTTCTACCTCCTTTCAATGGTTTCTCTCTTGCGCGATGCATAGATTCGGCTAATAAATTTAAATATCCTTTCGAACCCTTTATAGTACTTTTTTGTAATGCAGCAAGTATTGGGTCTTCCACATCTAGATGCGGTGGACTGGGTGGTTTTGGGGGCGAGATCGATGGAGGACGAACAGAAGCTGGACGACGACGAGCAGAAGCTGGACGAGGATTTGTCGGTGGGACAGGTATATGTGGTTGTTTAGAAGATTCAGGGTTTCCCCTACGTGATGCAGATGGACGAGCAGAAGCTGGACGAGGATTTGTCGGTGGGACAGGTATATGTGGTTGTTTAGAAGATTCAGGGTTTCCCCTATGTGATGCAGATGGACGAGCAGAAGCTGGACGAGGATTTGTCGGTGGGACAGGTATATGTGGTTGTTTAGGAGATTCAGGGTTTCTCCTATTTCTAGATAAATATTCTTCAGGTAATCGTGGCAGTCTCCGTGGAAATCTTGGTTTGTTTAACTCTGACATTGTTTATTATAATAATGAAATATTTTATCTATAAACAATGTACATCATTAAAATAAAAAATGCACCCGAATGTACAAGATTTCCCTTTAGAGTCATGCAACCATCTTCGCCGATGACTTCATTATTTTTATTAGTTATTAGAAAATATATATGATTCACAACACGATACGTTGCAGGATATGATAATATAAAAAACAAAATTGTTGAATATATTACAATTCTGAAGAAACGCCCTGCTTGTCTATCTACAGCTGCGGCTGCATCGGCGGTTCTATTTATTGATTGTGCAATTGCTGGAGGAGGTAACATTGGATTTCCTGGCATAAACTGTTGTAATTGTATAGAATCGCTTTGTTGTGGCAGTGGTATCATTATATTTTCTTTATATTTTTTATTGAATATAAATCTTATTCGGTTTTGTTAATTCTATTCCATTAAAATCACATGCCGCTGAAATTGTATATGCACCAAAATTATTCCATAATAACCAATCGTCTACATTTAATATTGGTAATAATATATTTTTAACTATAATATCTCCACCGTCACATGTATTTCCATAGATAGTACTTATTTTATGTGGCAATTTTTCATAATATTCATTATCTTTTTCGGGAGTAGAGCGAATAATTCGCGGTTCTACAATGTGTGTATGGTCATACATAATACAATTAAAAGACCCATATATGCTATCATTAATATAATATTCTCGCGCGCCATTTCTTTCGCGCATCCCAATAATTTTCACTAAAAATGTAGCTACATTTTCAGAAAAATATCTCCCCGGTTCGGCAATAAACTTAAATTCCTCCAGTTTTTTGTCAGGAAAATAAGTCTCAATTCCTTTATTTATAGCTATACTCATTCTATCAATATTATTTATAGTAAATCCACCACCTATATCTATTATAGAGAGATGAAAGTCATATTCTTTCATGTATCTCGCTAAATTATACAGTTTCCGCGCTTTTGCCAATGCATTTATATATGCATCAGGATTTGATGCACCAGAACCTATATGAAAACTAATACCAACGAGTTTTGCATTTAATTCGCGCGCTCTTTTTAATATTTCCTCCCAGTCTTCTTCATGACACCCATATTTATTACTTAAAATACACTGTGCAGATTCATCTGAAGCGTATATTCTCATTATTAAATTCATCTGAGGTGAGTATTTAACTATCTTTTCTAACTCTGCAATATTGTCAAATGTTGTTGTTTGAATGTTCCTTTTATTAACATGTAATAAATCGGTTTTTGTTTTGCAAGGATTTGCATAAATTATTCGACTTGAATCAATATTTAAAGATAATATTGTTTCTACTTCATTCGGTGAAGCACAATCAAAATAAGTGCCTAATTCTCCTAATTTTCTTATAATCTCTTTATCAGGATTACATTTTATAGCATAATATGGTTTAATTTCTGGTAACAGTTTTGTCCATATCGCAAATGATTTCGCAAGAGAACTCATATTATAAATATAAATACTCCTATCGGCATTTAGATATAATTCTAATGACTCATTATTTTGCTTTGTAATTTCTAGAGAAGAAGGTGTGAGGTTCATTTTTTGAAAATCGGACGCAATGAATGCGGCCAGCGTGATCGATGTAATAAAAATACCTTAGAAAAAATAAATATGCCAAAATGAATTTGCCAAATAAATATGCCAAAATGAATTTGCCAAAATAAAAGTATATAAAGATGTATACGCATATACTATTTAATTCAATGAATAGCATTGACAGTGTAAATCAGCAGGTACCTCTTACGCGCACATGCCCTGCACTCCCTGCGATTCCGACGATTCCTACATTAACATTACCTACAGCCGTAAGTACTACAGTACCGACGAGTTCATCAGAAACATATAATTCATTAGTATCTCGTCATGTAAATGGATACACAAATACTATTAATAAAATTAGTAGAATTATTACAATAGCTGAAGCAGAAAATGCAATTGCAATGGATTATTATAAAAATGAAGATATTGTATTAATAAATAATATTGATATATCAAATCCAAAAGAAATAACGAAAGAAATTGAATGTCTTCTTGTTGAAAATAATATGGCTTTTCCAGTATGTCCACAAATTGACACACGTCCTCTCTTAAAAATAAAAGAAAGAACCATTAAAAAAATGCACAGAACTCGCATCGAAAAGATAGCTACATTTTTACATAAAGGTTTATGGACGCCCGGTTCGCTTGCCGCTTGAAGGCGGTTCGCTTGCCGCTTGAAGGCGGGTTCTCACTTGCCGCATCGTAAGTCATGCAATGTCGTCTTATATGATATCGCTTGTTGGTCATTTACACCAAGGTATAAATCTACAGTATTTTTGTCAGGATGTATTGTAAACCCACTGCAATACTCTATTCCCCAATTTGCTATCCAGAATGGACTCGAAAGAAATGTAACTATCCCGCGTTTCGCATCAAATTCCATATATAAATGTAAATATGAAAGACGCGTTACGAGACTCGTCTGGTCATTGAAAATAATGTCGTGTATAATGACACCGAAAGTATTTCCATGAAGATGGATAGCTGCTGTAGAGCCACGTAAGCCTTCGATGCTTATTCCTTGTCCACAAATAAGTGGCATGCATTTTGTAGCTACAAATTTAGAAAACTTTTTTGTTTTTTCGTCAATACCTTCTGTAATTTCATAAATAGTTTTAAGATATATATCTAACATATATAATTTATCTTCAAAAACATAGAGAGACATATTCTTTACTGGCAGACTTCCAATATCAACATTGGAAATTTTCTCAATTTTAGAAGTATTTTTATTAAAATATCCAATAACTAAAGCACTTGTCATATCATCACTACAATGTGTACATGTTCCAGCAAACCATAATGTATTCTTATACCATGTTATGCGTAAATCCTCGATTCCTTTGTATAAATTCACATTCGGTTTTAAGTCTCCCCACGGACTATCAATATGATATGTTTCCTTTTTTTCTAAATTATATAAAATAGCTGAATTCTGTTCGTCATTCTTATTATGTTTAATAGTTCTTAAATATAATATTGGAGGCGCTATACTGGGATTTAATACCACAGTGTTCTCTGGCAAACTCTTTGCATCAAGTATATTTCCTGCATTCCCAGGAAGATGTCTAATAGATAGATTGAGTGACGGCATAGCTACATTTGTAATGTTGAAAATCTTTATATAGAAATTATAATAAAAAAAAATTATGTAAAATTAAAAATTAAAATTAAAAATTAAAATATGTAAAGTTAAAAATGAAAATGGTTATATATGATTTCACTAGACAATCTCTACAATCTCTACAATCTCTACAATCTCTACAAACTGGAATATAATTTTCCAAGTGGAGTGAGCGGAGGCATCACTGTAGGAAAGTGTTCATAAGAATTAAATAATGCTGATTGACCCATATAATCGGGATTAGCAGTGCTTATAATACTTGAAGATGCATCGGTTGGACATCCACCTGATACAGGACAGTATTGATTTGTTGTATTTGTTATTGATGCCGGAACTGTACTAAATGTATTTGGTACAAGTAAATATCTTTCTTTCCATGAATATCTTTGTATATATGGTTGGGAATTCATCCAATTTACCGTTTGTTCCATAAATAATGCCGTTGTATTCGTAGGAATGCTATACGGATTTGTTGCTGTTCCTGCTGTTGCATCCGTTGGGTACGACCAGTCATAACCAGCTGTATGAGCAGTTGCAGGACTACAACATGTTGCTGTCCAATCCGCACAAGAATATTCTGTTATCCATATCGGTAAGTTATATTTTGCATTTACGCTTGCTAAATACCCTGTAAGAGTTGTTGCATTTGGTTTACCATACCAATGTATACATATAAAATCTGGGAATGGTCCTCTCTTTGTATATTTACTTGGATTTGTTTTGTAATCAATCGCTACTTGAATTAAGAAATTATCTAACCAAATGAGCGGATTTAAATTTACATTATTTGGTGTTGTTGTACTATTACTTATATTTACAATATATGTACCTGGCGCTGTTCCTGCAGGAAATTGTGCCGTTAATTGTGCAGAAGTAAGTTGCGGTAAATTATTTTTATTTGTTCCAACACCAGGAGCCTCGCCATCTCCTGCAACGGTATCCCCATACATAACAGGACTTCCAATAAGTGGAGGAGTTGTATATGTAGAAACCGTAGCATTAATAATATTTGGCCAAAAAGATACTCCATCGCCAACTAACATATTACCTTGCGCAGATGGATGTATACCATCAGGTTCATTATATGTTAAAATAATATTTTCAGTCGTAGCTTGAGTGAGATTTATTAATGAAGCCACAACGGCCTGTGCAGCAGCAATAGTACCTGCGGTAGCACCAGGAATTGATATTTTTAATAAATTCCAAATCATAGGCGTAAATTTAATACCCGGTGGTTGACCTATAAGTGATGGAGGAGCCGCACCCCACGTATAATACCATGATGCATTTAAATTTGTAATTTTAACTCCTGCAGTCGGATCCCCGGTTCCTGCTACAAAACCTTTTTTTGAATTCGCTGTATTCTTAGAAACTGGGGGCACAGCACTTGTCGCAGAAACTATAGCTGTATCAGCGGCTACAGTTGCTGGAGATTCGTCGAGTATTGCTGATTGAGGTACAACTTCATGAGCAGCGGCTTGTGCAGCACTAGCACCACCAGCAGCACCAGCACCACCGGCAGCACCACCAGCAGCGGCACCAGCACCTGGTGCCGCCATAGTAATTACGTTACTAGTATTACTTAATGTAGGAGAACTTAAACTCGTTGTTGTTATTGCCGTAGCTAAAGGTGCAAATGTTGTAGTTGGACTCTGGAGAGCTGTAATAAGATTATTATATGAAGTTATAACCGAAGGATTTGTTGTTGCTGTTAATTTATTTGGTGATATAGACACAATTGTGGTTGCAATAATACTTCCAGATGTTAAAGTTACTGTCACTGAACTAACAGGTACTCCAGTTATTCCAGCAATAAGTGCTGTATATTGAGTAATAAAAGTAGATTGATTAATTGCACTTAGTGTTCCAGATGGAAAAGTTACTGTAAAATTATAATTAATAACTGCATTGGGACCTATTCCGGATGTATACGTCACTTGTGGAGTTACTGCCGCTCCGCCAGCAGAGCCAGCGGACGGATTACTTGGCAATAATGTTGCAAATGTTGTTGTTGGAACCTGCAAAGCAGTATATAAATTATTAAAATCACTCACTTGACTGGCATTTGGATCTGTAATAGTTGTTGTAACAGTTACTCCAGTATTATTTGGTGCAGGTCCTACAACTGGTGCAGATGTAACTAAAGCACTTGTAGGAACACCTGTTATATTAGCAATCAAAGTGTTATAGTTACTAACAAAATTTGGGTCTAAAGTAGCTAAAGTAAGTGAAGGAAATGTAACACTGAAAGTACATGATATCTGACTACTTGCTTGTGCTTGAGTCGATGGGTTAGATGTTGCACCGCCACTGCTGCTACTGCCACCACTGCCACCATATTGAACATTATAATTCGCGACTTGTGGTACAGGATTACTCAAGTATTCTCCGTTTAAACCAATATTTGCATATTGCGGTGTATTTGCTAATACCTGTTGCGTTTGTTTCTTATTCTTCTTATAATATATATAAATAACTGCGGAAATTATACCAACTATGATAACGATTGCTAATATTAATAACGCTATTTCTAATCCACTTGGGCCTGGTATCACTTCTTGAGCCGTTGCCATTCCGCTACTGCCGCTGCCTTCCTCCATTATATTATATATAGTATATTAATTATTACAATTACAATTATCCATGTCATTATCCATATCCATAAGAGGATATGTACATGTACTACCTCTTTCTACATAATATCTATCATATACTTCTACAGGATTGTGTGATTTTACCTGTAAATTATTATTTAAATTATTATTCTGATATAGTGGCGCATTTGTTATATTCCTATTTTGATATATAATATCTTGGTCAGTCAAAACAATACCATCATTGTTAGTTACTGGTATGTCTACATCTTTTACATAATTGAAAGTGTTTGGTATAGATGGATTCGCATTCACATTAGAATTCGTATTACTCGTATTTCCAGTAAAATTGCCAATTATAGGTTGTATAACAACGTTTGGATTATTTAAAGGATCTGTTATTTGATTTACAATTGGTTGTCCATCCTGGATTATTGCTTGAGTATCCAGATTTTTATCTGATTTATAAAGGCAATATATCAGATATGCACATAGTAACATAAGTAAAATACATGTTAAAATAACAAATAAAGGTATCCAATTTATTTCACTCGTCGTTTTATTAATTATTTCCGTATTTTCAATTGTATTTATTATAGGTTTTAAAACCTCTGGCGTAGGTGGCTCAAATATCATATTTTTGGTTGTAGTGGTTATTGTTTTCTGAATTGTATTCGTTGTTCCATTATTTTGAAATAATTTATATTCAGATGGATTCGTATACAAACCAAATAATAAACATAGAAATAATATGACCAACGATATTATTACAAGTGTATTTCGGGTTCTTGATTGAGTATCATGAATATAAAAACCACTTTGATCCATTCTATTTATATTCTATTATATATAGTGTTGAAAAAGATAAAATAACTATACTCATTTCTATATATTACTAATTATATATTACTCATTTATATATTACTCATTATATAGAGATAGATATATGAATAAACGATTGCTTTTTGTTTTTATAATTATTATTGTAGATTTTATATATGTCTATAATTCACAAAATGTATACAATAAAACATTTGACCAAATAAATTCCAAATCCGAAAATATTAATACAAATAGAAAAATAATTGGTGCATTATCTGCATATACCTTTATGGCAATTGGATGGTACTTTCTTATAGGCACTAAAATAGAAAGTCTTCTCGGCCCTAGCGGCTCTAGCGGCAATAGCAAAAAACAAATAAGTAATGTTATCGCAATAGGTGCTTGGTGCGGATTTTTATACGCAGCACTTGTATATGGAGTTTACAATTTTACAATGTACGCATCTGTAGAAAAATGGTCTGGATATATTATGATGCGAGATATAACATGGGGTTTTACTTCATCAATCTTAATGTCAATTATATATGCATTATGGTATACACATTAAATATATACTTACGCACTACGCACTACGCACTTACACACTATTTCTTCGTTGCCACTGCGCGTTTCTTAGAACCCGATGAGGCATGTGCGCTTGATGCGCCTGGTGTGCCTGATTTCTTGTCATTCGTGTAAAGTGCATCTGTTTCTTGTTTGAAGATATTCCAGGCATTTTCGACTTCTTTTAATTCATCAAGCCATATAGAAGATATCGTCTTTGCCTCCAATTCTTCTATTTTCATTTTTATGTTATTCTCTTGTTTCTCAAGTGCTGTCTTCTTTTCTACCGTAAGTGTTTTCAAAGACATATCAGTCAAATAATCATAACTTGGTATCGCCTTCTGAATAATTATTTGTTCACCAATAACTATTTCGCCGCTACCGCTATCATGGCCTCCACCACCGCCGCCTCCACCACCATCGCCTCCACCGTCACCACCGCCTCCTTCACCGTCTTCGCCAGTATCTTTCTCATCAATTGCCGTCGGATAATTAAGTGATTTCAATTGCTCTTCAACTTGTGCTATCTTCTTTCCAACAAGAATAATTATACCTTCAATATATTGCTTAATAAATCGCACTTTCGCAGAAATGATTACATAGTTCTTACGCATTGTTTTCAATTGGTCTTCCTTACGCTCATAATACTTTAATATGCGTACCTTCGCGAAATCAATGAAGATTTCTGTCGTATTCGCATATTTCTTTATAGCACCCTTCTCACTATACAAATGTATATTATTGATATTCATATTTTTTGTACTTACCAGTTTAAATTCTGTGTCAAAGTTCATCTCAATTCCTGGACGGACACCAGGATATAATTTCAATGTAAATCTCACATTCGTATCAGTATAATGACTCTCGAAATCTTTTAGAACAGGATTATTGTTAACAACGCATTGTGTCAGGAAATCTTTATAATCATCGGTCCATGTTCCAATAGGTAATTCTGTAATTTCTACAGTATCATCCTTTACCCATTTATAAACACCTTGACTCTCGAAAGCAGCCTCCGCTGATGTCACTGACTCTTCACTTGCCACTGATTCTGTATCGTCATTTTCTGTAGCCCCAGATTTCTTAGGCCGCTTCGGTTTCCTCTCTTTCTTCACAATTTTCCCTGTAAATCCGAGATACCATGGAGTCAATTCGGGAATTCGCGTTTTATTTATAGCCTGATATGCTTCTTTCATAGATTCTTTTGTTTCTAATTTTATACTATCAAGGTTATTTGCAATTTTACGGCAAATGTCAATTACATCCGTGGGATTATAACACGGCAAATTTGTAGAGAAACCTGTAGCTATTCCTACAGCACCATTTATAAGAACCATCGGAATGACACCAATGTAATATTTCGGCTCTATCTTTTCACCATCATCGTAATTATATTCAAGTACCTTGAAATCCTCCACTCGGAAAATAACTTGAGATAATTCACTCAATTTCGTGAAAATATAACGTGGAGCAGAATGATCCGCACCGCCCTTCAAACGTGTACCAAACTGACCCTTCGGTACAAACAGATTTATATTATTTGAACATACGTAATTCTGTGCCATTCCAATAATCGCTTGCATCAGTGACGTCTCCCCATGATGATACGCCGATTTCTCTGCAGTATACGCACCAAATTGGGCAACCTTCATCTCCTTGTTAAATAGTTTACGCTTGAATCCTGCAAATAGAATCTTACGCGTAGACTCTTTTAGACCATCACATACATGCGGTATAGAACGCTCAATATCACGATTACTATAATGAATGAGGTCTTTATTCACGAAATCCTCATATGTAATATCTTTCTCTGTATAATCGAGAACATTTGATGGATCATATTTAATCAACCAACGTTTGCGATCATCTGGACGTTTCTTATTAAAAGCTAAATCAATGCTTTCATCAGATTCTTTGCCAGTATATTTATACACAGTTTTCTTCATTTCCCTGAAATATTCTTTTGCCTCCGCAGAAGTTGATGTACCAAGTCCCTTGTAATATTTGAAAGACCACCCCTTCAATCCATCTGCCTTCTTCTTCTGTTTCTCAATCCAAACCTGGGCATCATTCATATTATAGAAACTCATAACATTCTCACCATTTGTAGCTTTCATAATAGGAGTAAGCATTGAAATTAGAAATCCCTCCATTTTATATAACGATGGCCACAATGTCTGAAATACATTCATAATTAAGCCTTTGATATGACTTCCATCTGTATCTTGATCACACATCATCATAATATGACCATATCGCAGTTCTGAAACATCTGTATAAACCTTGCCGTTTTGCAATCCTACGATTTTCTTAATATCCGTGATTTCTTTGTTTTCCGCAATTTTCGTTGCAGTTGCGTCTTTTACATTCATCACCTTTCCACGAAGCGGGAAAACTCCATATGTTCCACGACCTACAACCGAAAGTCCCGAAATCGCCAAAGCCTTCGCCGAATCTCCCTCTGTTAGAATCAGAGTACAATTTGAACTGTTCTTTGTACCAGCATCATTTGCATCATCTAATTTATCAACAGTAATACGAGATGTCTTCTTACCATCTGTCTTTGATGCCTTTTTATCTTGATGAAAATCGGTAAGACTTACCGCCTTCTCCATAATACCACTCTTGTAAAGTGCCGTCATGAATTTCTTATCAAGTTCACATTTAGACCCGAATTTACTCACAGGAGTCGTAAGAGCCTCCTTTGTCTGAGTATCAAACGCCGGATTTACTATAAGACATTTTACAAATACAAAGAGATTATCGACAATATGCTGCTGTTTCACTGTCTTCTTTTTACTTTCCGACATCTCAGCTAATGCCTTTGAAATCTGATTTTTTATATAATCAACGTGTTTTCCACCTCTCACAGTATTAATGCCATTTACGAAAGATACTTGCTCAAATTGCGCAGAAGCACTAGGAGCCGCAATAACTTCCCATCTTTCTCCACATGCCTCGTAAACACGCGCGGTTTCTTTCTTATCTCCAAGATATAAATCGGCATATTTCTCAAAACTTTTAATTTCTAACTTTGTTCCGTTGAAATATACAGAAACACTCGGATCACTCGTTGCGCAAGCATCCAGAGCACGCTTATAGAAAAGATTGTAGATATCGTCACTCATAGAATCAAGACCGAATCTCTTGTAATCGGGAAGAAATCGGATTCTTGTATAAGGAACCTTTGAGTATGCTTTTACCGATGGTTTTCCTACAGTTTTCATATTATCTTTCCATGTTTGGGTATATATTTTCTTTCGACGATGATCAACAGTCTCCACTGTAAATTCAAGGCTGAAAATATTAGTCAACTTTGAACCATACCCATTTACACCCCCTACCAGTTTCTCAACATCTTTATCAGTGTAATTTGTCGACGTCAGTAATTCGCCAAATATCATTTGAGGAATATAAATACCACCCTGGTCTGGAAGAACATCTATATCTATTCCATCACCGTCATTCTCGATTTCTATAATACCACTTTTCTTATCAATAGTAAATTTTATAGTCTTTACATGTCGAATGTTCTCCAATTCTTTCTTTGCCTCTTCCTGCTTGAGCCGAGTAATCTGGTCAAGAGCATTTACAACAATTTCATCATATATCTTATATAATCCTGGAACATATGTAATATTTTGTATCGAAAATTTCTTTGTTTCATCACTATATACATAAGTATCTAATGTGGTATTTTCAATAGACCCAATATATGTCCCCGGAATCTCATAAATATGATCACGTAATTGATGTTTCTTATATTTCTTTTCCATTGTATACACAAGGAGACGTTGGACTTAGTTTGGACTTAGTAAAGAAGTATATTAATAGTTAATAATAAGAATACCTTTATACCATTTTCATTTTTTATTGTTTTATAAAAGAATAAACAAAAATTATCTATTCCAAAATATAGCTATCTTTGTATATTTTTATTTTCGCATTTTGTTTTTCGAGATTGAAAGGATTCTTCAAATTAAAATTATAATTATAATTTTAATTTATCATATTGCAGTAGACTGGTCCTGTACCGACATTATTAGATAATGGCATAAAGTTAAATTCCATAAGTTTTTCCATTTTTACAGAGGCTTTATTAGCTTTCGCAAGAACAGTTTCTGCTGCAGTCAATTTCCGCGGAATCTTCTTAGTTGTATTTGTATTCGCGTTTGTATTGTTTTCAATAATTATATTATATACTGGATATACATATCGTCCATCGCGTTTCGCAATTTCTTCTATTAGAATTGCTTTACCAATGTATAGATAATCTTGCGTTTTATCCCACGGTCCAAGTATTTCTGTATTCCATCTTTTTTAGATCCTTTCTTTACAAAGATATGTTTTTCCATAGAATTATTTAGCATATCTTTATCATATGATGGTGATATCATTTGACCTTTCCAAGATAATTTAATAGTTCCATTCTCATTTTTAGATAATTGGTCCTTAAAAGCAGAATCTGAACGAAAAGTAAGTGTGAGGACTTTTGTTCCTGATTGTTTATTTTTTGTTTCTTCATTTTGTAGCTGTTTTTGAAGTTTCTTTCTTATAATTTCAAGCGCTGAAATTTCTCTCAAAACTTTCTCTAACTCATCCTTTGTATTCTTTACTGATCCTGATGCAAGTGACACCATTTTATATAATTTATGTAATTTATGTAATCTATGTAATCTATGTAATTAAAATCAATAAAAATAAATCATTTTTTTGAAATTTCTAATTCTTCTGAAGGTCTTTCTGTAATTCTTCTCAGTTTTTCAGATACATTTGAAAATAGTAAATTCATTCTCATTAGATTAATGTCAACATCAGTTATATTAATCCATTCATTGCTTCGTCTTTTTCTTATATTATTTTCTTCTGGTGCAGCCGGTGATGTCACTGGTAAATACCATGGATGTGTATTATCTAATGGATATGATAATGATCGACGTATCTTATTTTCCATATCTTATTTTTTATTTATGAAAAATATTTTTATATACTTTCATTTTTTTGTTTTTATCTTTGTTTTTAGTTTTAGTTTTGCGTGTTCTCGCTTTTTCTTGCGCGTTTTTCTTAGTTTTTAGGGTGTGTGTGTTGGTGTTGGTGATATTTTGGCTTTACACGTATTCCGAGAATCTGCAAAGCAGTCCATACTTCTGTAGCTACTTTTTCTACACTTTTCCCTTCAATATCTATGCATATTATCGGAAGACGATTTGCCGATGCCATCATATATGCCTTTTCATGTAATTCGTGAAGTTGCTGCAAATAATCAATAGATATGCCATCCTCGCATTTTCTCCCTCGAGTTTTAATACGTTCTGCGCATTTATCCGGATCTGAACGTAAATAAATATATCCGCGCGGATTCCACATATTCATAGATTTATCATACATTTCATCGAGAATACCTCGCTCACTTTCTGTTAACGTATTATTAACAGCAGATGCCTCTACAAATACATATTTCTGAAAAAGCGGAGATCTTTCAATAATAATATTTACGTGTTTTTTAGGCTGAATCCAACATCTATCCAACCAAACACGTGTTTGAAATTCAAATGTACCTGTATTTTCTTCATACATTCTTTTCAAATATGGTACCCATTTTTCAACAGGTTCCACATCAATAGGAATACCATGGTTTTTGTGGAGATATTCAAGAATAGTACTTTTTCCGGAACCAATTAATCCATCAATAGTAAATACGAAACCATCGAAATTCGAATTTTGTATTGATGATGACATAAAAATATATATTTAGTCCTTACTGTATCCTAAAGTATATTAACAAATCAATTTTTTAAGTATTTTTATTTTTAAAATTTTTATCAATCATCGATAACTCATCCAGAATCCACAATCCATACTCCAGAATCAAGAATCCAGAATCTCTAATTAAATACTGCATACTTTTTACTTTCAAATAATTTCTCTAATTTCTTACTTGTAATGGGCTGTTTCTTCTTTAAAGTTTTTACTAGATAATGTAAATTATCATTTATAATAGTCATTACATCATTTAGTTTTTCTTTATAATTTAATTTGTTCTTCATTAAAATACCTTTTACACGGTTTTTCATATTTTCATCATATAAAACTGGAAAACCACCAGTGGTTGCGCCGCCACCGCTTTGCGGCCCCAAAGAAGGTCTCTGTATTCCATTATCGAAATCTATTGTACCAGTTATAGTACCGGTATTTTCATTGGCATATGTATATGTTGAATTGGTATACCCATAATAATCGGATGGCATAGACCCACCCTTCTTCATTTTTGATCCTGTTCTATCGCATTGTTTGTCAATATATTTCTTAACTTCACTTATAATTTTATCATTTATCTTATTATCATTTATCAAAGCAAGTACAGATACGATAGATGCTATATTAAAACATAAAGCATCGAAGTGTATAGTCAGTGTATCTAATTTATCATTTTCGTTAAATGCAATTTTATTATTTCTTAAAAATGTAGTCATGTTGAGTTCTATAGTTAATTTGTGAAATTTTTATATCCAAATTTATTTAGAAAGATATTATAGTTTAAGCACTATGAGCCATTTATCTCAAAATTTTGCGACATTAGATACAGCAGGATATGTAGGCATATTAAATAACGGAAGTCAATTAAATGGTCGCGTAGATATTATATCACCTTCGCCAAAACTCGATATAGAAAGCTATAAGACCAAGCAAACTGATAATACATATTATTCAAAAGAAGCTATACAAGGACAAATTACATCAAATAACTTAACAGAAATATTCTTTTCCACACAAAATATTAATGCATTACAAGAAGCTATTCGTTACAGAGTATACATTGAATCAAATAGAAAGTATACTATTGGAAGACAGAGTGATCAAGAATTAAAGATTATAATGCGTTCTATTTATTTACAATATTCCCAAAACTTAGACACAGATTGCATCGGTCAAACACGTGCATTAAATCAGAGAGTTCTTGATAGTGCGGTTCCAGAAGTTTTAAGTAATCTGTATCAATACGAAACATATCGCAAGGATGCAAGTACATTACCGATGCCTTTAGATAGAGCACCTTTATTAAGTACAAGAGGTACCAAAACATTAGAATTAAAAAATTTTATGTGAAAGTTTTCTTAGTGTAAAACAGAGAGATAGAGATGTCAAGCCAAAGTATGGCAGATCAAGTTGCCAGCGTCAAAGCATCGTATCCGACATTAACTATAACAGATACTACTGCTAAACAGTATATTAAAAGCAGAGGCAAATGGTTCAAATCATCGATTGCAGTATGCTGTGTATACGGTACTTTCGCATTATTCTTATTATTGCTTGCCATATTCAGTGAACAAGGTAAAATGGTATTATCCGGGTATTTAATGCCTTTTACAACAACATTAATCGGAGGAATGTTATTTATAGTATTATTATTAGTCATACAAATATCTACATTTAAACCATCAATAACAAATGCAAATGTATATGATGGAGATATATGCCCAGATTTCTGGAAATTAGAAAAAGTACCAGAAAGTGATTTAACAGCCGCGAATGGAGTAAATCAGGAAAATAATTATTTAATGCAATATCGCTGTAAACCAGACCAACATATCTTTGCACTCGACGCTACCAAAGGAGGATCGGCGAATGTTTATGGACAAACTATAAATTCCGGAAACACTTTTGGTAAGGGTAGATATACAAAATCTTTAGGTTCGACATTGACACCCGCTAATTCTCCCGTAACCTCATTTCTTTATCAAACATTTGCTCCTTTAAATGGAAAGGGTACTGCCGCTACTGCCACTACTTCGGGAAATACTACAACTATAACTGGCGGCACATTAAATTGCGATGTAGTATATCCAAATTTACTTGCTTCTGAAGATAAAATCAATTTCCCAAATGCTCCAAATGCATTAAGATGTGCTTATGCACAACAATGCGGTATTCCATGGACCGGTGTATGCCCTAACCCGCCAATCACAGCCGCCGGATCACCACTCCCTTAAAAAATGAATTTAAGAATTAGTTTATTTTTATCTTATAAGCACAAGCAAAATTCAAATGCGTGTTCTAAAGCGTGATAATACATATGAAGATGTTTCTCTCTATAAAGTTCAAAAAAGAATTGATTCTCTGTGCCAAGGTCTAAATGTTGCTGCAATTGAAATCGCCCAGAAAGTATGCTCTCGCATTCATGATGGTGTAAAAACAAGTACACTTGATGATGAAGCTGCACGTCTCTGCGCACAACTGATTACTAAACATCCTGATTATGGAATTGTGGCTGCACGAATTGCCATCAGTAATCATCAGAAAAAGACTTCTCCGTCATTCAGTGAAACCATTAATTTACTATACAATGTCACCGACGTACATGGAAAGCATAATCCCCTTGTATCTGATGAAGTATGGAATATTGTACAAACTCATAAAGATAAATTGAATTCTATAATAAATTATGAGCGTGATTATAATTATGATTATTTCGGATTTAAGACACTTGAACGCTCTTATTTGCTGAAAGTGAATGGTAAATTCGTTGAAAGACCGCAACATATGATAATGCGTGTTGCTCTTGGAATTCATGGATGGGACCTCAAAGAAGCTATTGAAACATATGAACTTATGAGTACCCGTTATTTTACACATGCTACACCTACTTTATTTAATGCAGGAACACCACGATCCCAGTTGGCTTCTTGTTTTTTAATAGCGATGGAAGATTCTATTACCGGAATGTATAAGACACTTGCTGATTGCGCACAAATCAGTAAATATGCCGGAGGTATTGGTGTGCATATTCACGATATTCGTGCAACTGATAGTTATATTCGTGGTACAAATGGACAAAGTACTGGAATAGTGCCCATGCTACGTGTGTATAATGATGCTGGTCGGCATGTAAACCAATGTTTTAAAGGCGATACTATTGTATACACTAATAATGGTCCAAAACATATGGAGAACGTAGTAATTAATGACGAAATTATAACTATTGATGGAACTTTTAAACCAGTGTTAGGTATATCAGTTAATAATATAAATGAGAATATATTAAAAATATCTTGTAAATGGACAAAAAGTACAGGAGTTTATGTTACAAAACAACATCAAATATATACAATTGATGATAATGATAATATTATAGAAAAATCAGCTGAGGATCTTAGATGCTATGATTATGTTGGATTTCCATTTGTATATGGAGATACATCCAATGTTAAAATTATATATAGTAGCGAGCACAAATGTACTATTTATTGGGTAAAGATATCATCTATTGAAGAAGTTAAATATGAAGGTAAGGTATATGATTTTAATATGAAAGATAACCATAATTACTTGACAGATATGGGAATCGTTCATAATTCTGGTAAGCGTAATGGCAGTATTGCTGTGTATCTTGAACCATGGCACGCTGATATTGAAAAATTCCTTGATTTGCGTAAAAATAGTGGAAATCATGAAGAACGGTGTCACGACCTGTTTACTGCTATGTGGATTCCCGATCTTTTTATGAAACGTGTAGATGCTAATGCTGATTGGTCTCTTATGTGCCCAGATGAGTGTCAAGGATTAACTACTGCGTATGGTGATGACTTTGAAAAATTATATGAAAAATATGAGACAGAAGGAAAATACAGGAAGAAAGTAAAGGCTCAGACGCTTTTCTATTCCATTATGAGGTCTCAAATTGAAACAGGAACACCGTATATGTTGTATAAAGATGCTGTCAATAAAAAGAGTAATCAGAGTAATTTGGGAACCATTAAGTCTAGCAATTTGTGCGTTGCATCTGAAACAATGATAATAACTGATAATGGATATAAAAATATTAAAGAAGTTTCAGAAGTAAATAATGGTATTACAAAAGTATGGAATGGTACGGAATTTAGCGAAGTAACTGTAATAAAAACTGGAGAAATGCAAAAATTATTAACTGTTAACTTCAGTAACGGATTATCAATAAGATGTACACCGTATCATAAATTTCATATTGTTGACACTTCTGATTCTTTATCGAAAGTTAAAGTAATAGACGCTAAAGATCTTAAAATAGATGATACAATTATTGATTATAAAATTCCGAAAATAAATAGTAAAGAATACGATTTTTATACAAATATTAAAATTAAAAGTGTTGAAGATAATAATGAATATGATGATACATATTGTTTTAATGAACCACTGAGACATACAGGTATATTTAATGGAATTATAACAGGTAATTGCACAGAAATAACCCTGTATTCTGATAAAGATGAGACTGCTGTGTGTAATCTCGCAAGTATTGGATTGCCTACTTTCGTTAAATATTCTGATGATAGCGTACCATATTTCGATTTCAAAGAATTGCATCGTGTTACTCAGGTTATTACACGTAATCTCAATAAAGTAATTGACCGCACATTCTATCCTATTCCTGAAACCAGAACGAGTAATTTGCGTCATAGGCCTCTTGGCATTGGTGTTCAAGGTCTTGCGAATACATATGTACTTATGCGTATGCCTTTCGAGAGTCCTGATGCTTCCACTTTGAATCGGAAAATATTCGCTACAATATATCACGCTGCATTAACTGCATCTGTAGCTATATCGAGAAGACGGTATGAATATCGCGAGGAACTAAATAATTCAACCGTAGTAGCTACAAATGAGCGAAAAGAATATTTGATAAAATATCTTAATATGATTCCTGAGGAAGAGGCACTCAAAGGTCAATACAGTGGTGCCTACAGTAGTTTCATTGGGTCTCCTGCATCTCAAGGAAAATTGCAATATGATCTATGGGATGTAAAAGAACCAGAAACGGTTGATGGATTCCTCGATTGGGTATCTTTGAAAGAGGAGATAGCGCAGTATGGATTGCGTAATAGTACACTTCTTGCACCGATGCCTACAGCTACGACGAGTCAAATTCTCGGATTTAATGAATCTTTCGAGGCGTTTACAAGTAATATATATCAGAGACAAACGCTTGCAGGAGAATTTACGATTATTAATAAACATCTCATTCAGGATTTATTGAATTTGGGTATGTGGAATAATGAGATGAAAGATAAAATACTTTCTGGAAGTGGAAGTGTGCAAAATATTAAAGATATACCAGAAAACGTGCGACTTCTCTATAAAACAGTATGGGAAATTAAGCAAAAGATAGTCATTGACCAATCTGCTGATCGTGCACCATATATTTGCCAAACACAGAGTCTAAATATACATTTGGAGGACCCTGATTTTGCAAAAATGACAAATGTTCATTTCTATGGATGGAAGAAAGGACTGAAAACAGGAATGTATTATTTACGTTCTCGCAACAAAGCGAAAATCACAGCATTTACACTTGAAAATAATAAATATGCACTTGGAGGAACATCCGCGGCATCAAGTAGTAATATAAACACTATGATAAGCAGCGTAAGCGGCGTAAGCGGCCAGCCTTCAGAAGAAGAGGTACTCGCGTGTAGACGTGATAACCCTGAAGGTTGCGTTATGTGTTCTGGATAAATAATATAATTAAATTTAGAGGTATTCTAAATATGAATATAAATAAAAATAAGAATATAAATATAAATAAAAATAAAAATAAGAATATAAATAAGACGAAAACCAACAACGTTAAAAGGGGTCTGGAAAGGGGTCTGGAAAGGGGTCTGAAAAGGGGTCTGAAAAGAGACCGTGAAAGGGTTCTTGAGTTATATGCAGCATTATCTATGTTACCAGGATTATTTTTGAGTTTGTATACTGGTTTATATTCCAATCATTGGCAAATTAAAATCGCTGGATATCTATATTGCATACCATGTATTACTGCAATGCTCTATCATTATAATAAATATAATTTTTCTCTAAAATATTGTCCAAAATGGCTTAGAATAGATATTACAGCACAACAGATAGGCGTATATATCCCATTTCTTTTGACACCCAATGCAATCCCTGGTATAATTACTGCATCACCATTTATTTTGTTATCATGGCTATGTGACCCCGGGATTATAAAAGAATCCTATTTATTAGGATGGGTGCATATAGCTACAATTATAATAATGGGATTATTTATAACACCTAAATCGGGTCTTTTTGGTATTGCGAGTTTATTAGCATTTCACGCTCCTACACAATATTATAAATCTCTATGGCATATTACGGGTTCTTGTGGTATGTTTTATGCATGGAACGAATGGGAACGCAAATTACACGAATTACACGAATTACACAATGTAAATGCTTTTATTCTGTAATTTATATATTGAGTAATTGATTTATATTTCTCAATGTAAATAATCTTATTTAATTATAAAGTATAATACTATATGAATAATGAAAGTACAAATTTACCCTTTGTTTTTATAATTGATATTGATGGTACTATGGTTGGTAATGTAGAATTTCAAGTGCAACAATACAGTATGTACAGTACTCTGAAAAAACACGGATTTAAACCGATTAAACAACATGATATACCACCAGCATATCATCCAAATGCAAAACTTGTGCGACCAGGATTCGGACAATTTATTAAAGCAATTCAAAAATTCTACAATGATAATATCTACTTTTTTATATATACTGCGAGTGAAGGTGTATGGGCAAATACTGAAATCGCATGGATAGAAAAGACTCATGGAATTAAATTTAGTAGACCAATATTCACTCGTAAAGATTGCATAGTCGATTCTGCCGGAACATATCGCAAAAGTGTAGCAAGAGTGTTCCCAAGAATATTAAGAATTGTAGCTAAAAATAAAAAATTAACAAGTAAAGAAAAACATCATATTATTGAAAACAATCTCCTAATAATTGACAATAACGCAGTATATACTGATAGAGGTGATAAACTTCTTCTATGTCCCGATTATAACTACGCCGTTTTTGAAAATTTACTACACGGTATACCACCTCAATCGAGACAACATCCAGAAGTCCAGAAAATGATATATACACTTGTTAATCAAGGATTATTGTGTTCATTATCTGATCCTACAGATGACAGTATGCGGGTATTATCGAGACAGTATTCATGGTTATCTGCAAAATGTAAGGCACTCGTAGATATAAACTCTACATATGAAGGCGACGAATTCTGGAAACATCTCAGAAGACTCATAACAGAAAATGGATTAAGATCTTTTAGTGTCTCGGTAATATCACAGTTACAGTCAGCAATATGGAAAAGATATAAAAAAAATAAGGGGTGAATTATTTTATTTTTAATTTACTTATTGGTATGAGTTTATCTTCAAATTTAACACATTTTGTTTTACGGTTATTAAGACGTACGACACGTTTGTATTTTATTCCATTTTTTATAAAAGTTACTTTTTCTTTACCGCGTGCACCACCACTGGGAATTCTGTTTGGGTCTGTTATTTCTAAAACATCATCATTTAATTCTTGAGGTATAACCGGCGGTACTATGCGTAAAGATTCATCCTCTAGAAATATTAATTTTAATAAATTCTTTATTGTTGGTTTTTCAATTTTGTTATTATATAAGTTAACTAATTGACTAATTATGGTTGTAAATTTATCATTATTTGATAATTTAGTAATTGCATACGCAAGTTCGCCAAGTTTAGTAAATACTGACTCCGTATTTTGTGGAAATAAAATATTAGAAATATCAACATTATCAGCATTTAGCTTTGTTAGAAATCTATCACTACTACTTGAATCTTCTGTTGGCGTAAAGTTTGTTAACATAATAAATTTTTTATTTAAATTTTCAGATATTTTTATTTCAGGAGGCTCAGATGCGATGAACGATGATTTATCCGTAAAGTTTACTTTGAGAATCTGTGTTTTATAAATATTAAAAGGGTCTGCTTCTTTATAAGCTTCTGCAATACCGTCTTTTATTCTCCGAACAAGTCTTGGTGCTATTAAGAAATTCGGTAATGTATCTATTAAATATGCATTATATCCGGCAATTGTTTGTGGGTTTATAAAACTTGGATCAGTAGGCTTTAAATCATTTAAATTATTATAGTAATATTTTGGATCTAAAATACGGTCAGCAGTATCCATTCCAGTTACAAAAAATATTGCACTCGAAGGAAATATTGCTTTTTTTTCAGAAAATAAAGCTGCTTTCGTTATTACAAGTTTTACTGTATACCTATTAAGTTCTTTCCCTGGTTTCTTTTTATCTTTTAATTTATTTATAATATCAATAATTCTTTTTTGTAATTCATCAAGAAGTGGCTTATCTTTGGCTGCATTTATAATTGATAATTCAAAATATATAGTTGTATAATTCATTTGTAGAGCTGCTGCAATGGCCATATTAATATGTGTATCGTGCATGGGATTAAATGACCCTGGTACTACAATTACAGTATCTACTGGTACTGGCACTTGTATTTTTGTTACTAAATCATTATCTAATATAACAAATTCTTCTCTGTCTCTTGGGTTCTCTGTTGAGGGTTTTTCATAATATGACTCTATAATTTCTTTTATTCTATCATTGTCAATATTTTTTTCATCGTCGCCGCCTTTATATTTTCTGCGCGATGGTCTTTTTAGATTCTGCTTTGTACGAAGCGAAGGAGCCATTTATATATACTAATATAAAAATATAGCTCTATAGAAAAAGTTTTTGGAATGGATACAATATATTTTTATTCAGGCTCTCTCTCTCTCTATATATTTTACTAATTTTATAAGCAAATATATGGTAGACTTTTAAATTATATATTATTATTTATATTATCATTATGGTAATCTTACATTTTTTACTAGTTTATGTATAAGCAAAATTGTGATGGACTATTTTATTTAAAGATAAAAATATATATATTGTTATAGTAAGATGAATAAAAGTGCTAAAATATTCTTGTGCGAATATTGTGACTATAAAAGTAATAGGCGGTATAATTTAACACAACATGTGGTAATAAAACATATAGATTCTGGAAACTTCGGGAATGCATCCGATGCACTTTTATGCAACCCAAATTATGCAAAAGATAACCCAAATTCCACAAAAGATAACCCAAATTCCACAAAAGATAACCCAAATTCCACAAAAGATAACCCAAATTCCACAAAAGATAACCCGGATTCCACAAAAGATAACCCATCGATTATAGACAGAAACCAGTGTGATAAATGCGAAAAAGTATTCGCAAAATATTATACAAAGGTAAAACATATGAAAACGTGTAAAGGTAAAATAAATCCATTACAATGTCAAATATGTGATGAAATATTTACTTTAGCTCCTGCAAAATACAGACATCAAAAGAAATGCATTGCAAAAGATACAGAAAAGAAGAAAGAAGAAATGAATATACATACTCTTATAGAAAATCAAAATATAGAAAATAATATAACTAATAATGTAAATAATAATATAAATAATGTAAGTAATAGTCATAATACTCAAAATATTAATTTAATATCTTTCTCTACTGATGTAGATAATTGCAATTTCGTTAAAACTGAGGCATTTCATAAGAAAATAAGAAGATTGCTGAAGAGATATACCAGTGAAATTCAAATGATTAAGGATTATAATAAAGAATTATATTCAATAAAAGATAATCAGTGCATAAAGAAGACAAATTTAAGATCAATGCATACAAAAGTTCATATAGGTAATAATAAATGGGTAACTCGAAGGGATAAAGATGTATACCCACAACTGGTGGCAAATTATGCAAATGACCTATGTAATATGATTATTAAAGAAAATAATCGCGAAAAATACAGAAATTTAGAGAAAAAATTGGATTATTTCACAGATGGCGGATATATCAATGATACCGAAGATAAACAAAGAGAAATTACAAATGAGTATAATGATGCAATACAAGATATCAAGGTATTCTCATATGATGAAAATAAAAACGAAATAAAACCGAGTTAAAACGAGATTAAACCGAGTTAAAGATATAACTCTTATAGTATTTATAAGAATGACATCAGATTCAGAACCCAAAATAATTGTATCTTTTGATATCGGTATTAAGAACTTAGCAGTATGTGTTATGAGTGTAAAGGGGCCTGGGAGTGAAGGGGGGCCTGGGAGTGAAGGGGAGCATGGGAGTGAAGGGGGGCCTCCCGGGAGTGGGAGTGCTTCTGGGATTAAAATACTTGTTTGGAAGGTTATTTCTCTTGCAGCGGAAAAAGAAAAGATACCAGTAATGAATGAAATATCTGGGCGTCTTTTTTTAGCTATGGATGAACTCGTAGATGAAATAGGGCAACCTATTGATTATGTTATACTCGAGAATCAACCATCGAATTTAAATGGTGCTATGAAGAGTATACAAATGATGATATATTCTTATTTTCAATTGCGCAAACACTGGGAGGGACTCGCAAAACAAGTATATCTCGTATCAGCATCCGAAAAACTGAAAGGACACGAAACGGCACTTTCTAATATAGATATGACTAAATATGAAGATAAAAGCAGCGCAAGCAGCGTGAGCAGCGTGAGCGGCGTAAACGGCGCGGTAGTTGTTAAAAAAACGCTACGACAAAAGAAGAGTAAGAGTTATCAGAATAACAAGAAACTCGCTATAGATATTACAAAATATTATTTATCTAAAAATGAGGAACTTCTTTCTTTATTTTGTAGCTATAAAAAGATGGATGATATGGCGGATACTTTTTTACAAGGAATCAGCTGGATTCGCAAACACGGATTTGAAAATATAGATGTTTTAGAATCCATGATTGCAAATTCTAGCGTCTAAAACTATTTAAAAGATGTATAGGTTTGACTATAGAGAATGCACCGCTCAATAGTTATTGACGGAGGAAACGATGATGTTATTGAGATTGGAGGTAGTATGCCTACCTTTAAAATACCTCAACGTTCATTTAATGCACCAGTAACCGGTATGTCAGGGCCTTCTCTAGGAAGTGATTCATTAATTAATCGTAGAAAAGTAAATGGCGAAGTATTATCTATGTCAGGGAGTTCATCTCCATCGGAATACTCTGAAACTGATAGTGAAACTCGCTCTCAAAAAGGAGGTGGATTTTTTTCACCAAAAACCCCTTCGCCTCCATCATATAGACAACAACAACAACCAATATATTCCCAAAATACTGGATATGGCGGCAACAATGGTTCGAAAGTTCAGAGTGAAGATGATGATGACGACGATGACGATGATGGCGGCCAGAATGGACAGAATAGCCAAGAAGATAATATGCAAAGACGTTTCCAAGCCGAGCGTACTCGTCTTGAGCAAGAATTACAAGAGAAAAAAGAAATATTATACCAAATGAGTCGTCTAGAATCAAAAGGATATCCATTACCGCGCAAGTTTTCGATGCAATCTGATATCGAAGAGATGCGTGCAGAATACCAAAGAATTGTACGTGAAAAAGAGATTGATGCAAGTGTTCGTTTTCAACGTAAAATGATGATGGCACTTGTAACTGGTGTAGAATTTGTCAATACACGTTTTGATCCATTTGAAGTTAAATTAGATGGTTGGTCTGAACAAGTACATGAAAATATAGACGATTATGATGACATTTTCGAGGAATTACACGATAAATATAAATCAACTGGTAAAAAGATGGCACCGGAATTACGCTTATTTATGAGTTTGTCTGGAAGTGCTTTTATGTTTCATCTTACAAATAGTATGTTCAAACAGTCTAAATTGCCAGACGTTGAAGAGGTCATTCGTTCTGATCCAAGTTTAATGAAACATTTCCAGGAGGCTGCTATGAGAAGCCATCGTGGTGGTAGCGGCAATTCAAATACAACGACATACAATGAGAATAGTAGACAATCTGTACCACAACCACCACCACCGCCTCAACATCAAGTACCTCAATCTCAATCATCTAGAACTGGAGGCGGCGGTGGACTCGGGGGCGGCGGCGGCGGTGGTGGACTAAGCGGTGGACTATTTAGCATGGTAGGTTCTCTGTTAAGTGGCCCAACAATTATGCAACAACAACAGCAACAACCACGTTTCAATACGTCAGCATCAGTTATCGAACAAGACGGTGATGATGACATTGAAAATATTATAGATAATATTAACTCTGAAATAAAAGTGCAACCAACACAAAATATGGGTTCAGGAAGTCGCATTGAATCAATGTCAGTAACCGATGATGAGATAACTTCTATTATTGAAGACACTGCAGATTTAAATGGTATACTCATTAATGGAAATAAAGCACCTACACGTCGTGGAGGAGGAAGAAAAACAACTGCGACAAGCCGCACATTAAACTTATAAGTTTAACTAAGTCTCACACATTAAACTTATAAGTTTAAAAACGAAATCTCACAAAATTTCACGTAATCCATTTAAAATCTAATATTTTTTAATATTCTTAATTTTTTTCAATGAGCTAGGTAAATCTCTTACGGCTTTTGGAATTCTTTGGACTGATCTTAATGGATTGTAAACAGCCTCATGAACTAATTCACTGTTGCCTTTTACAATGTCGACCATACCAGTTGCTGCACCGATAGTTACAGCGGCCAGGAGTAATAATATTTGAATGATAAAGATCAGTGCGAATAATATTACTTCAATTAATGACCATAAGTATAATATTTCACGGCGAGAATCTTCACTGCATTTGCATTTCTCTTTCATTAAATATCTGGTATACAGAAGACTGTATACGAAGAATACAATAGCTAAAATTGCAAATATGACATGGGCAATTGCATATACAAATGCCATATCTTTACCGAAAGTTCTGATAGCTACAGATGCTGGTATAATAAACATAAATACTACATAAATGATTGCGAATATGCTGAATCCTTTAATGTATTTACGATAAGGATGGGATGAGCAATCGCATCCAATCTTTTCGAGTTTGTCAACATATGTATAAACTAACACTAATAGAAAAACGCCAATAATACCAATAATTGTGGATAAAAGATTTCCTAAATTCATGTTCTATATCAATAGATGGAAAATTTTATTTTAATCATCTGTTTTTTGGTTCAACATAATCCATTCCCAAGAAATCGAAAACATCTTTCTCTTTTTTAAAAACTGGAACGTCTGGAATATCGTCCTTTTTCTTCTTTATTCCATGTTCACTTAAACTATATCCCAAATTTATAGCTACTTTTCGCATTTCTATATTAAATTTCTGGGATCCAGTAAAATATATAACCGAAGGTATAAATTCATTTTCAGGGGTCAATAAAATATCCAAACGTCGGTGTTTTTCCGGGTTTTTTCCCTCTTTTTTCGTCCCCGTTGCCGGCAATTTTACAACCGCCATACATTTATGTGACCCGAGCGCAAGCACATCTGTAATATACCCGGATTTCTGCATCTTTTCCACTGTCTTTTTCAAATCATCCGCCTTCAAAATTGATTCAGAGATTAATACATCAATGTCTCCGCTATCCGCCAATTCTCTTCGATAACTACCAACTATAATGGCAGAATCGCCAAGTTCCTTTAATATTAATTTCTCGTGTTTCTTCATTTCACTTCGCGGAATTCTCTCAAGCAATTCCTCGTAATATTTTAAACCAACTTTTTGCTGCGCATTCAACAACTTCGGATTCTTATTACTTTTTTCCATTAAATCCTCTATTGATGTAATATGCGCCTTCTCGACCAAATTGCGCGCCTTTACTGCACCAATTCCGTGTATATTTAAAAGTGTATCGAAGAGTGATAGAGACGCCGCCTGTTCTTCTTTGATATCTTCGGCAACTTGCAATTTACCAGTTAATAATATCTCTTTTATTTTTTTTTCAATACCACTGCCAATGCCAGTAATATCTTTTAAATCATCATATGTATGTACAGGACCATCCATATTTTTCAACTGTTTTAATACTTTATCATATGCCAGAGCACGGAATCTATCATTCTCATTTCGGGATTTTTTCATCATAACATCAAGTTCTTCAATTATCATGTTTTTATAATCATTCTCGAGTGCAGCCGCCATTTATATACCTTTTCTTACCTTGTAAACAGATTTCATTTTTCCCTGTAAAATCTCATTGATATCATATAATTTAAAACGTGTAGATGATTTTATTTTATCACTTTCTGGCAACCATTTCTTTATTAATTCTATAAAATGATCATCTTGCTCTGTCTTTGTGAAGTTTATAAGAATTATTATTTGCTCTAATAAGACATCCACCTTTTTAACACTTGTTACCACCTCCACAGCCTCTACCCCCTCCACAGCCTCTACCCCCTCCACAGCCTCTACCCCCGCCACTGCTGCATCGCTTTGTTTTTCTACGATATTCTCAAATTCTATATTACAATCATTGACTATTTCTTTTATTAATTGATTAATAATATAGTTTTCAAGTATACCTTTTTGATATAACATGATCCATACATGGATAGACGCTAATGCTCTTTTTTTCCATTTTACAAAATCGCAGAATTCATCGTAATCTTCATTATCATTTAGAATTTCCGGTGCAGGTAACCACGATTTCTTATTATAATAACTATCCCAAATAGTTGCCCATTTCTCCATTATTTGCTGCGTATCCAATAATTTAAATACTTCAAAGTAAATATTGCGAAATTCTGGTGCTCTTTGCATCAAATCCCATAATATATCTATATATAATGCGGTGTAGTCTTTGCGAATAATATTTCCAATATTTTTAAGCACAATATTTTTATTTGTTAATGTGAGTTTATTCATACAAGACATAAACTCTTTACGAGTTATTGATTCTATCGATAACTCTTTACTCCCTATTTTTTTACGCTCAACTTTCTCAAATTGTTGTTTATATTCTAAATTCTTTTTCTTCTGAATCCATTTAGGAGGAACACACTTATCAGATTCCGTAAAGCATTTGTACGTATCAAGAAGATATTTAGCTTTTTTTTCAAACTGTTCAGATTTAATGACTTCTCCTTTTAATATATCTTCCCATATATTTGTCATAAAATATAAATACAGCTTATTTTTAGTAATTATAATTACCTTTATATAATTACGCGTTTTATATTTATTGTATTTTACTATTATTTTACTATTATTTTACTATTATTTTACAATAAATATAAATATAAATAATAGTAAAATATAAATATAAATAATAGTAAAATATAAATATAAATAATAGTAAAATATAATAAATATATCTATTTAAGAAATGATTCTTTAATATATTTAACATATAAAAATGATAGAAGATCTCAATAAATTTGAGGAATATTTGCAAAATGTGTCGATATTCAAAACTATCTTTATATGTAGTGTGGAAAAACAAGACGAAATATATGAATATTTAATGAAATCGGATTATACAGTTGTAAGTATTAAAGATGAATTAAACGATATTAATCATATTATGGATTTCGAAAATTCAAATTATAGAATTATATTATTTAATATTTTATATTGGGATTTAAATAAGAGTACTATACAAAAATATATTTTACCTTATCAGAATTTGCTCGTTTTATTAGATATATCGGAATTTCAGAATAATTTAATAAAATCGTGGATATCATTAAGCAATAAAAATGGTTTTATTAATAGTTCTCTAAATCCGGCAATATTGGATTTAGATGATAATTAAATTTTTCTGTTTATATTATTAGAGAATCTATCCATACATGCAAAAAATGCAAAAAAGAATGCTCATTGCATTTTCCATATTATTAATAGCAGTCATTATTGGTATCGCATTCTATAAAACGAAATTTACTTTTGAAAACTTCGCTGGTGCAGGTAGCGCATCATCTACAAGCGGAGGTACATTAACATATTACTATAGCCCCACATGTGGATATTGCCAGAAATTCTCTCCAACTTGGGACGGAGATTCATCCGATTCTACGAGTTTACAATATGCTTTAAATCAATCCGGTTTAACAACTGCCCTGAATAAAGTTGATATTAGCGACCCCGCTAATGCTACATTGGCTACAAGCAAAAAAATTCAAGGTGTCCCAACACTCATATATACTACACCCGGTGGCAAAGATGTCGAATATACCGATGACCGTACTCCCGCAAATATCGTAGCATTTCTCAAAAATAACGCAAGCAAATAAACCGGCCGCCCACCTGCCCAGTCCCAATCGCTCTAGATTAGATTCTTTGATCTAAAGTATTTATAGGTATCTTCATAGCCAAATTCTATACTTTTATCAATATCGTCATTACTTATATCATATGTTATGTGATTATCAACAATTGTTAGAGGGAACATGGATAACGCATAGTTTTTATATTGTATATAATATGGATATTGGTCTGTAATTATTTTTAATAATGTATTATTTTCCATAAATACTGATAAAAAAGTCATTATATAATAAAATATACTTTCATGAATAAGTTTTTTATCAATATTAATAACCATCGATAAATGTAATAATAGTATATTCTCTTTCGCTACATTTTCGAATATTAATGGCATCGTATTACATGCAACACCGCCGTCAGTATAATAATCATTTCCTATTTTCTTGGGCGGAGTAATTAAAGGCACGGTCATAGATGCTTGAATCGCATCAACTACCATAACATGTGGTGTATCATCTACGGAAAAATATGTAGGTTTCATTGTTTCTAAATGTGTAGCTACAATTATGAGATTTTTCCCCGTTTTTTTTGTAAGTTCCATAAAAGTCATGTTGCCTAGATAATTATCTTGAATTTTCCTCGTATAATTATCGAGGTCTGTGATGCCCTTTTCTTTCATTATTTTCTCAAAAGCGTCTTCCAAATGTATTCTCACTTTATTCTTCTCATCGGCATATTGTTCCTTTAAATAGCCTTCAATAATTTCTAATGGTATATCTAATGCAAGTATAGCTGCAAATACGGCACCGATAGATACTCCTGCTATATTTATAATATCTTTATCATATCCTTCCTGCTTTAAAAATCGCAGAATACCAAGATATACAAGACCACAGAATCCTCCTCCACTAAATGCAATATGTGTAAATTTCGGTTTATTTGTTGTCATTCTTATCGATATAATATATAGATTTTATGGCAGCGCCTCCGCAAATTAATTTAAATGAATTATATTCAATTAAAGAGAAAAAGAATAAAAATAGACATATTTGTTTTAATCATATATTAGAACTGTGTCATCGCAGGATTCGTACAGTATCCTCTTACGGAGGCGATAATACATTCTATGAAATACCGGGAATGATTGTGGGATACCCTCTCTATAATATAAAAGAATGTATGGATTATATGGTAAATGCTCTAAGAAAAAATGGATTCTTGGTACAAATACTACCACCACCTCATTACTATGTTATATATTTGTCTTGGGCGAAACCGGATATTTCTAAAAAAGCCCTCAGAGATTTATCCAGACCTTCTCTTATGGGACCATCGGGTCATTCAGGTCCATCCGGTCTATCCGGGACATCAGGTCCATTAAAAATAATGCCACCTAAAAACAATCCATTGCGTTTATTCTGATAATTGCCGCAATAACTGCTGCTATTGCTGCTACTGCTGTGACTGTTGTGACTGCTGTAAATAGGGATTTAACATTCTCATAGTTTCATGCATACCATATACCATAGCAACTTTGAATATTTGGTCACATAATAGTATAACAAGAATTCCAATTAATATAAATAATGTAATATCTAATATATAGTCTATTTTCTTTAAATTATCGCTTCCTTGATATTTATTGTTACCGCCATTTCCGGTAACATTTCCGGTGCCATCTGTGTTTTCTCTATTATTGGAGTATGGTCTAATAATATCTTCGGTAGATTGGTCATTTAATGTTTTACTGTTACTGCGGATGCTTCCAGTGGGAATTCCTAATTGTTTATCTTTATATTTATTTACGGCATTTCCAATGGGTGTTTTGTCGGATCCGGATGTAGCTACATTTAGGTTGTTGGTTTTTAAATATTGTTCAAGATCTTCGTCATAATATCCGGTTACTTTATTCATATCGTAGACTCTTGCTTGAGGAACTGGTGCGGGATAATTCGGACTCTCTTGATTCAATGAAACATTCATAGCCTCCGAATATTCCTCTTTTGCAGCGTCAGAAATGGGAATCTCATACACTGGTGCTTGAATCGGATTACATTGTTTTGGTGGTAATGCCTGAGTGGCGGTGGAACCAGATGGCGCCGCCATAGGAGTATTTGACGGAATATTATCAAAATGTTCCACACTATTTATCGGTGCTTTTGGGCATATTTTATAATTATCACAATAGTATTTATAATCCATTCCTTGAGTTGAATATGGAGTAGTTGTATCGAAATAAGGACCGGGTTGGTCGCGATTTGTAGACCATGAAGAAGTATCTTGAGTCGTGAAATCTTCTCTCGTATACTGAGTCTTTGCTGCAGCATATTCTTTCATTCTCAGAAATTCATTATAAGCATCTAAGTCATCGATAGAAATCGTACATTGTTGAGCAGCCTGCTGAGCACCGGATTGCGCAGTCAATGGTGCTCCTCCCGGTTGTCTTAATGCTTGTTGTGATAAGGGATTCATACACGTTTTCTTCTTTTTACCTGATGCCGGGTCAAATGAAGGAATATTATAAGCCTCTTTAAGCGAGCAATACATTACTATTTTACAATATTTTTCTTTTTATCAAGTAATGAAATATTTACTCTCAATAGTCAACGGATTTATTGTCGGAATACTCGTAGCAATCTGCATATTATACGTATTCAAAATTAAAACACCATACCCGGCTTGGCTTTTGAAAACTTTCGAAAAACCCTGGATACTATTATTATTATTTATTCTTGGTGTGATATTCCTTAATTATAATAAAGAAGCCGGTGCGCTTATAATAATTATAAGTATCGCATTATTTATCGATAGATTTCTCTTTGCACGTCCTTTAGATACCAGTGATAAACCGAAGACCAAAAAAGCACCCATCAGTAATAAAGAAATACCCAAAAATAGCTCTACAATTGATCCAGAAATGGAAGATCACGGTGTGACATTACTCCCTTTAACAAATACTCCACCAGGCAGTGTACCACCATCAAGTGGTATGTATTTACCTTTAGATGAAATATATGCAAACGAAAGAGGTCTAACAACATATAAAGATAAATTACTTATACAAAGCAATAAATTCCATGAAAATTTAAGTCCGGACTTTGGAAGCAATTACATTTTAACAAATGACGATTATGCTTCTGTTTCCGATCATTAAATTTTTTATACCAATATTATAAGCTAAGTACCATTCCATATGCAATCACCTGATATTTTTGCTATTGCATCCGCTTTTATAATGCATAGTGGTGCGCGTCATGTTTCATTCGATCTCACTGATGTACAAAAAAAACTCCTTTCACATCCTTTGTCGAAATTCGTAATTTTATTCGCGATGTTCTATGTCAGCACCCGCAGTCTCTATTGGAGTCTATTACTATTACTTTTCTATTTTATACTTATTAAAATGTTACTCAATGAAGCACATCCATTCAATGTAATCCCACACTCATTTCTCGTATCCGAAGGATATCTAAATGATAAAAAACAAAATCCTAGCGACCTCTATTTAAATAATATTCAAAATATATAAACCCCCAAAATTATTGATTAATAATTTTTATGACTTACATGTTGTTCTACATCTACAGTCTACATCTACAGTCTACAGTCTATTTAATGTATCGCTTGTAGGTGCTCCCCAATATATCTTATTGCCATCTGTGCGTACACGTTGGGTTACTTCTAAGATATACAGAATTAATGCAATAGCGATTAAGAATAATCCGAAACCTAATACATATTTTGCGATATTTTGGTATTTTTCTATAGCAACATATGCCATTACTGTTGCCGCTGATATTATAGAAACTGATAACAGGAAATTCATTAATGCGGTTTTCTGTGTTTGATCCAAGAAGGATATCTTATATATAGAATCCATTCGCGAATTTACATTTATTAAACCCTTATTGGTGTCATTATAATAACTTTGTTCTTTTTGTAATGCGTAATTTACATTGCCATATAAGTTATATGATTGTAATGCATTTGTATTATTAATAATATTAGTAAAATATGCAACCACTAAACCATAAAATGTAGTATTATGGGTTGTAACAGTAGTAGGCAATAAACTTTGTACTGCCGCATCAAAAGTTTCTACAGTACTTATATTTGATTTATTAAATAACATTGAAATAGTAAAACTACTTACTATTGCAAACAATACAATTAATAAACCAAATGTTAATTTTTTAGTATATTCTAATGGATATATTATTAATCCACAAGATAAAGCAAGTACAATGCACAGCACAGTAATCGCTACAATTTCATATTTCTTTACTAAAGCTACAGTTTTATTCTGAGCGGCAATCTTTTCTTCATTAGATACTAATTGTGTTTTTTCTTTCCTTACACTGTTATTTAAATTTGTTATGGTATTCGTAGATTTTGAATATTCTGTTACTCTATCTTGAGTTATTTGTAATAAAGTAGTATAAACTGTTGGGTCAAGTGCTATTGTTTTTAAAATATTTTCTATTGCTGTAATTGGAT